>Ga0157363_1002305_pt1 | contig 16729 bp, 17 predicted proteins | sample AttsexASBM1_FD_111477 | JGI IMG/M metagenome (GOLD analysis project Ga0157363, IMG submission 111477) | Fungus gardens microbial communities from leaf cutter ant in Ribeirão Preto, State of São Paulo, Brazil - Atta sexdens ASBM1 | ecosystem: Host-associated > Fungi > Mycelium > Unclassified ... | reverse complement strand
TGGACTTCATAAAGGCTTTCAATACCGTCAATCATGACCTACTTTTAGTCAAACTCAAGTTATGCGGTCAAGTTATCCTATTCTCTCGTTAATTTGCTCATTCCTTACAAATACTCGTATATAATCTTTTTCCTCTTTTTTCCTCTATTCGTTTCGTTCTCTCTGGTGTTCCTTATGATTCCATTTTCGAATTTTTACTCTTTAATATTTTTAATGTTTGTCTCTGATATATCTAATGTTTCTCTGTCCTCCGAGCTCTTCATGTATGCAGATGACGTAATTCTTTTCAAATCCTTTCACCCATTCGATGCTTTAACAACCTGTTTTGTTTTAAATAAGCTTAAAATCTATCGAATGGTTCACTAATAATGCATGTAAATCCTTCTAAATCATCCTTGCTGATTGTCGGATCCTCAACATCTCTTAAGTCTATTCCAATTCTTCACTTCTCCTTTATTAAGATTTTTGGAATCCATATTGACTCTTCATGACCATTCGAGTGACACGTAGTCGTCTAATGTCGAGCTGTTTATGTCTTGATGATTGTTTATGCCTTTGTCCTTTTCTTTACATCCTTTCTGCTCTCAAAAACTCTTCTCTTCTCAATTATTTGTTATTTCTCTATTTGATTACGCTGATGTTGTCTACGTTCCTGTTCTTAACCAACATCTGCTAAAGCATATACAGCGTATTCAAAATTCTTGTCTCCGATTTTCCTATTGTATTCGTAAATATGACCATATATCTCCGTATTACTAGAGATCTGACTAGTTTAAGATTTGGCAACGTTTTCTCCATCTGTGCTATCTAGTATTTTCTCTCCTTCGCTCCAATACTCCTCTATATCTGCGACATCTCCTTCAATTGAACTCTGAACATCATTTCTCTTTAACTCTCTTGTTACCAGATATCAAGATTACTTATTCTTCCCCATATTTCATCGGTCCACTAAGTTTCGCTCCTATACCTCTGTCAAATATTTTAATTCCTTTCCTGATTTAATAAAAACTTCTCCTCCTCTTTTCGTTCCGCTGCCACGCATTTGATCGCTCACAGTATTTAAACGAGATTAATATAATTGGTGTGTTGCGGGTGTATGCATATGTGTGTATACGAGTGTGCGTGCGTGTATGCGTACGTGTGTGGATGTGTGTGTATGTGCGTGTGAAGAGTCAGGGAGGGGGAAGTGCACATAAACGTTAGGGTCCCGCGGTGGGAGATGACGGATCACAGGGGGAAAGAATTTGTTCCTTCTTTCTCTCTTCAACCTATTATCTTCTCTCATCCACATTGTAGAATGCAGTTCTCTCTGTGCTATCCATATAGGGTAGGAACCGTTGCGGTCCTATCACGCTCTCTCTTCCTTTCATTGTATTCTCTCCTACATTCTCTTTTTTTTAAGATTTAATTTTTTAAATATTTATAATTTTTATTTTATTTATATCATATAACTTAGCAACAAATTATGATAATATTTTTAGTAATGTAATACAAAAATGCGCTTTCTTATCTACTAACTTGGAGTTGAGAAAAAAAAAGATAATAGGAAGGAATGAATCATTTTGAAGACTGAGTAATATGTTTAATGTGTGCATTTATTTTTCATGTAACACAGCGACAATATTACCTAATGCTATACAATATTATCTAATGCGTAAGCTATTAATTCACATTCAATAATAGAATTTTTATCATAAATTTTATATAAAGTATTTGCAGCATCGCATTGATTAATAATACAATTTTGGCGTCAAAAAGTCACAAAAATAAAATTTAAATTTCTCACTAACACCATAAATATTGACACAATTTAAAGTATCCATGTTCGAATTCAAATCATGAAAAGAATGGTTTTTGGCTTCATGTGCAGGCACGTATCATACAATGATATTTTTACATTAATATTCATTACTAATTTTAACAAGTTTCCATAATAAAATCTTGAATCGTTAGAGAGGAGGAAACAGTTAATTGCACTAATCAAGATTTACGTCTCTCGATGAACGTCTTCCATGTCATATGAGACTTAAACAGATATAGTATTTATGATTTTTAATGATACGACTTAGAAAACAATTATGATAATACCATAAGTAACACTAATTATAATAATATTCTTTTTTAACAATATAATACAAATGGCCAAGCGCGCTTTCTTATTGACTAATTCAATACTACGAAGATATGAAGAAGAAGTGGCGAAGATACTAAAGATAAAATAATTTTAGAAGAAAAGAATATATATTTTAACATATTTATTTATCATGTAATGCTATATGTATAATATAATCTAAACTATAGACTATTAGTTCATTCTATAACAGAATTTTTATCTATTTATTCCATAACAAATTTTGTACATAGTGTTTGCATCACTTTTATTAGTAATACAATTTTGTCTTAAAAACACAAAATATTCGAATTTCTTACTAACATCGTGCGTATATTGATTCATTTCATAGAATATATGTTCAACACATTGTTCCAACAAGAAAAGCACAGCTTTTCCATGGTTTTGTTGGTTTCATGTACAAATATTATAGGTGCCATTTAATGTTAACTTTACATTATTCATATATTTTAACAAGTTCCACATTTAGATCTTGAATCGGTGATGATGATAGGACTGTTGACTACATTAATCGCTTGATATCTACACGCCTCTCGATGAACGTCTACCGTAGCATGAGATATGACATGCAATTGTCTCGATTATCACCAATCACAATTTGCACATGAGATATAGATCCTCATGACAATCCGATCCCAATGTCCAAAAATTTGTATGGTGTCGATGTCAATATTCCTCATATTTCCTCAAGATACGAGGTATGTAGAGAGGTTTCGAAGACTAGACGATGTTTGAGAAAATGCGCTTTGAAAAAAAGGAAATAGATCATGCAAATAGATCTTGCAAAAATACATAATGTATTACATTCACGTAAAAACTGTATAAACGTATAAATTGTATAAAAAATTTCTTTAATTAGATAAATAAATTTTTAACTCCATCAAGTAAAAGTAAAAGAAATTCTATATTCGATCAAAGCTAATCTTATTGCTTGAATATTTTGGTGTGAATTTATGTACATATGTACATAGACAATTCTGTAAACTGCGCAATAAAGTCCTTTTCAATCTTGAAACGCATGGATGGAACAATAGTATTATAAAAGCAGTAGTATTATAAAATTATGTATTATAATTGTTTCATACACTTTTCCTTGAAAAACGATATTCACTCACTAGTTGTTGAGCAAATGGATGTTCACTTACTTATAATCATTGGCGACAAGTATTACTAAAGTCGGCACGCTTATGCGAAACTGCAAAATTGTGTTTCTACGTATTCAACAAAGTAATCTAACCGCAAAACATGTGACATATTGATTTTACGTAGAAAAAAATGTTTATATTAGGAGTACAAATTAGTTCGGTCCATTTTTTTGTGTTCAAAAATGCATTTATTTTAAAACAAAATGAATGAACAGATCAATTAAAGTATTGTCCATCGCTGCCTATTATTTTTTCCCATCTTTCAAGCAATTTTCGAATTCCATCTCGAAAAAATGACTCGTATTTGGAGGCGATCCAATTTTGGAGCCAATTCGATTTCTGCGAAAGAAATGAACCGGTGACTTGCCTGTATCTTTCGGAACAATCAGTAATCAGAAGAAGCAATGTCCGGAGAATACGGCGGGTGCGGTAAAACATCCCATTTGAGCGTTTCCAAATATTTTTTTACAACTTTAGCGACATGAGGCCGAGTGTTGTCATGAAGAAGAATAACTTTATCATGTCTTTGCTCGTATTCCGGCCGTTTTTCTCGCAATGCATCAAACGAATCAATTATAGTAACGATACTGATCGCCCGTAATGGAATCACCAGGTTTCAGCTCATAATAAACAAGACGCTTTTGGTTCCACCAGATACAGAACATGATCTTCGAACCATGAATGTTCGGCCGTGATGTTGAGGTCGATGGCAACGATCTCAACAATTGACCAGGCTTAGCGTAGTATTTTTTCTTCTTGGGGTTGTCATAGAATATCCACTTCTCATCTCCAGTCACAATCCGATACAAAAAACCTTTTCTCTGTTGTCTTTAAATCAGCTGTTCGCAAGTGAAAAATCGCCTTTCAACGTTCTCTTGGTTTCAGTTCATAAGATTTCCTTGTTTTTGAATCATTTCCATGGCTCTCAATCGTACAGAAACGACTTGTTAAGTTACCCCCAATGATTCTGCAAGCTCTTCTTGCATTTGACTCTGATCTTCTTCGAGTAATGCCTCTAATTCTTTGTCTTCGAATTTTTTTGGCTGTCCAGAGCGAGGCTTGTCTTCAACACTAAAATCTCCATCCTTGAAACGTCGGAACCATTCCCTACATGATTTATCAGTTGGAGCAGTGTCACCATAAACTTTGACATTCGATGGACTTCAGCCGTACTTTTCTTCCAATTAAAACAGAAAATCAAAACTTCCCGCAAATGCTGCTTTGTTAACACAAAATTTGACATTTCAAACATAGTAAAAATCAAGGTTTTTGTATGAAACTCAAAGCGATATAAACTGAATATTATTAGCAGATGTTTAGTCTCTCTGAAACCGCCAAAATCAGTTATCACTATGAACCATTCACAACAGCTGAAGCCATTTTTAGGGAAACGGACCGAACTAATTTGTACTCTCAATACTTATGCAAAATCGTGTCTAATGTGGCTTCGTCACAACTGCCATACATCGACATCTCACTGAGAAGAACTTATGCATTTTTATCTGTTAAACTTAAATCATCAATCGAAAGAAATGTCTTTACTATGTCGTATATCCATTAACACATGTTGGTAGTATTAATGAACTACAATCGAAACATCTATGACAATTATTAATGTATACAAACGTATATCAAACCAACATCGAACATCTATCAAACTTGTCAAAAACATCTTTCGAATCAATGTCAAACACTATCGAACCGTTATCGAAGGTCTATCGCACCACTTTTAACCCTGTACACAGTGGATTCCCAGAAACTTTAATCTCAATTTGCTAAATCGAGATCTTTTCATATTTCTGAACTTTTCTTTTTTTTCGAACAGACAATCGTCGAATCGTTCAATCGTACACTGAAGTCCGAAATGTGAAAACAGTTCACACACGCAACTTATTAATCACATATTCTATTTTCATGTAATGCAGCATTTTCGATATTATTTAAAGCGTGAACTATTTATTCACATTCTATAATAAAATTTTTATTACTACTTAAATATTATAAAGATAAATGTATAAGAAAAAAGAATTAAATTAATAATATGAATTAATTATATGAAATAAATTTAAAAACTGTATAGCTAAGGTCGGGAATTTACCGTTGTATTTGTAGAAAGTTTGTTATTGATCGCAATAATGAGACGAGAGCAATTTTAATTCTATTATAATAATAAATGATTGTTGTTATTAAATTTTTGGTATTATAGCAACAGATCGTGCAAGAGCGTTCGAAGAAATAATGTATTTATTTTTTAACAGTTTAGGTTAACCAACAATGTTAGTCTCGTATATCTTTAAAAGGAAATCATAACGTTTTTAACATTAAATTTACACGAGAAATGAATTCTTCAAGATAACTTAGATTTCGATAGCAAACGTTTGCACGGAAACATTAAAACATATTATTCATTTTAGCATTTTATACTTACTCATACATTTAGAATTACATTTTACTATGATTTGAAGATGCATCATATCTGTAATATATTTAATGTGAAATTTAAATTTATTTTAAATTTATTAAATTTATTATGTTAAAATATAGATGTTAAAATATAGATAAAATATAGATAACAAATTCTTCGGATTAAATGAAAGAAAGAAACTCAGATCGCGTTGAGAGAACATCATGTTATAACCTTTTTTGCATTCAATAATAAAAAATTACATCATAGCTTACATATTTATAAAACATTAATTTAAAGAATCTTTAATATAACAATATTGTTAGTAAATCTTCATTTTTTGTCTACTTACAGCCAGTAAGCGTGACAATATTCAAAGAAATATGTGTGTCACCTTTGGAATCGAATTAAAATCTTTTTGAAATATCATTAAACACAATGACATAAGGAAAAACACGTTTTCTTAATGCATGCCTAATTTGATTGTTTGTATAAGGATTTATCATTAGAAGGAAATTTATCGTGAAAGAAGTGATAGTGTTGAAAAACGGAATCATTCTCTCATAACATTTTTATTTTCGCATGTCCCATGCGATGGAATTTCTTGACAAAATCCGAAAAGGATTGTGCTTCCTGGTTGAGTGCTTATCACTATGGATTGCAATGGGAAGACAGGATGATTTTGTATAGCATGGTGAAAGGCTTCATTACAATGACTGTAATTGGTGTGGAAGAGAATGATGACAATAAGATTCTCATATACGTTAAAGGATTTAAAAGACGCGAACAGCTGGCAGATATACTCAATAGCAACGATTTGATCATTGAGATCCTGAATGCTGATTACAAAGATATCAATTCTTTACGTAATCTGGATATTACTAGTACTATACGAGGTGGAAAATATGTTAAGAATTGGACGTTACAAAATATGTTTTAAAATATATCGGTGGTCGCGTAATGTCTGAAAGAAATGTATCAAGTTTAAAAAATAAAATATAAGATTTCTTTTTAAATACGTTTTAATTTTTTTTCCCGAAATTCAAATTTTTGATAAGCGAATAGGAGCAGACAGACTTTATTGTCGTTGGCGCCGATTCCTTAGATAAAAGAGATTCGATATCGTTAGAGTTCTTATGATGTATATCATTTTGGTATCCTTTTACTACGTCGCAACTGTTCTTCAAAGTATAATGTATATTAAAAAAATCCCCTCCATTTTAGGATATGTAAAAAAAAATGTGGAACACTGTTTAAAAGAAGAGGCAACATTACTACATCAATCGTTCAGAGAGCTTCAACAAAGTTCAGACAGCTATTGCTAATTGTAAGTTCTCCGAGAAAATATAAAATATCTCAAGCCATGAATTCCTATTATATTCTAATTCAACAGGATGAGTTCAAGAGACAGTAAGTTCATTTAATTTTATAAAATATTTTGTTTATACGTATATTGTATTTTTGATCTATTTACATGATTTCCTTTTTCAAAGCGCATTTTCTCAAACATCGTCTAGTACAGCTTCGAAACCTCGTTACATGCCTTATATCTTGATGAAATATCTTGAGGAAATATGTATTGACATTGACAGCGTACAAATTTCTGGACATTGGGATCGGATTGTAAGATCTATATCTCATATGCAAATTGCGATTGGTGATATTTGAGGCAACCGCATGTTATATTTCACGCTATGTGGTAGCCGTTCATCGAGAAGCGTGCAGATATCGAGCGATTAATGCAGTCAACAGTTCTATTATCATCACAGATTCAAAATCCAAATGTGGAACTTGTTAAAATATATGATACGAATAATGTAAAGTTAACATTAAATAGCTCATGTTTGTATATGAAATCAACAACTGTGCTTTTGTTATTTGAGCTTGAGCAATGTGTTGAACATGTATTCTATGAACTGAATATATACGCATGATGTTCGTAAGAAATTCGAATATTCGAATATTTTGTGTCATTTTTAAGACAAAATTGTACCATGTTATTAATAAAAGCGATGCTGCAAATACTTTATACAAAATTTATTATAGAATGAATAGATAAAAATTCTGTTATAGAATGTGAACTAATAGTCTATGGTTTAAGTTATATTGTACATACAGCATGATAAATAAATATATATTAAAATATATATTCTTTTCTTTTAAAATTATTTTATCTTTAGTATCCTCGCTACTTTTTCTTCATATCTTCATAGTAATATTGAATTAGTCAATAAGAAAGCGCGCTTGTATTACATTGATAAAAAGAAATATTATTACAATTAGTGTTATTAGATTATTATTAAAAATTCATAACAATATTATAATTAGTAAATTTCTAGGTCACATTATTAAAAATAGTAAATACTATACTATTTAAATCTCATACGACATGGAAGGCGTTCATGGAGAGACGTGCAAATTTTGAGCGATTAGTGAAATCAATTGTTTCCTCCTCTTTAACGAGTCAAGATTTTATTATGAAATTTGTTAAAATTGGTAATGAATATTAATGTAAAAATATCATTGCATGATACGTGCTTGTACATGAAGCCAAAAATCATTCTTTTTATGTTTGAACTCGAACATTATGTCGAACATGGATACTTTGAACTGTGTTAGTACTCATTGATGTTAATGAGAAATTTAAATATTTTGTGACTTTTTTACTCCAAAATTGTATTATTAATCAATGCGATGCTGCAAATAATTTGTGTAAAATTTATAATAAAAATTCTATTATAGAATGTGAACTAATAGCTTACGCGTTAGATAATATTGTTTACGCTGCGTTACATAAAAAATGTATGTATTAAACATATTACTCAGTCTTCAAAATTCATTCCTACCATTCCTTCCTATTATCTTTTTTTTTCTCGACTCCAAGTTAGCAGATAAGAAAGCGCATTTTGTATTACATTACTAAAAATATTATCATAATTTGTTGTTAATTTCTTGTTACATGAAATAAAAATCATAAATATTTATTTAAAAAAATTAAATCTTAAAAGAAAAAGAGAATGTAGAAGAGAATACAATGGAAGGAAGAGAGAGCGTGAATAATAGGATCACAACGGGTAAGACAGAGGCAATTTACAACGGGTCGGAGAGAGAAGATAATAGGTTTAAGAGAGAAAGAAGGAACAAACCCCTTCTTCCTGTGACGTTATTCCCCGCGCCGCGAGACCCTAATGTCTATGTGCACTTCCCTCTCACACACACACACACACACACACACACACACACACACACACACACACACACACACACACACACACACACACACACACACACACGCGCGCGCGCGCGCGCGCGCGGCCTTTATACGCGCTATCGTCTGCGAACCAAATTGTGGCAAAACGAATGTGTTGATGAGTCTGTTGGTAGAAAGTCCGCATGGTGTGATTTGAGAACGCATACGTATAGTCAAAATCGCTGCAACAGTCGAAATATCGATATTTGACGAATTTAGCACCGATCAAAGAAATTAGATGTTTTACGTTCCCCAATAACAACATCATTCCATTGGGCTAGGCGCTTCCGAATTCCATGTTTATCTTTGATGATGTGACAAGAAGGTCGCGATAAGAGAAATACTTTGCAATGGGACGATACGCAGACATCGACTGCTTTTATCTCTGTCAGACGTATGCAAAGATACTTATAATGTAACAAATTTGTTGATCCTGTTCAAACAGAATGGTACCAATCTGAAACGCGTGTGTCAACAATCACATAAATACCGACATGTCTTGCGAGATCTTCTATCGTTAATAATAAGCAAAAGTATGGATTTCTAGTGATTGATGAGGACAAGGCGCTTACCGATGGATACAGAAAAGGAATGACTTTGCAATATGTTTGCGTGATGTGATCAGTTGACCTCGATACATTGACATGGACAACAGCAAAGATCGTGAAAAGATAGATTAATGAGATTGCGAAAACGAGCGATTTGATTCGCAAAAGATATCGCACTTTGAAGATTGATAAAATGGAGGAGGACGTTGCATTGGAGAGACACTTCAACTTATTATCAATCCGCTAAAACAGATTGTTGAAAATACTGTTGAATCCTGCAAGGATCCTATTATGGATCTTATTAAAACTAAAACATTCTTTTTGAAGACAAAACATTCTTTTTGAAGGGAAAAGACAAGAAACCAAAACTCAAAAGAAAATGATCAAGCTTTGTATGATAATCCTATGCAGGCTTCCGCGCCTGTAAAATCAGTGTTGAATCGATCGAAAATCATACTATCCACTTGGAAATGTCCGAAATAATGCAGCCACGAGTCGTACAACCACACTCCCTCTGGCGAAGAAATTTTCGTAGTTGCTGATGAACCGCTCGTACATCTATTCGATACTTGCTTCAAACACACGAAGGACAGGAAAAGTTGCATGCAAACTATGATCATGCAAAACTATGGAAAGCCATCAACATAGACATCGTGTATGGAGTTTATTTCAGTGATGAGGAAACGATGCTCAGTGACAAACGTATCATCTTGCACAAAAACAATGATATAATTATAAATAGGAAAAGATATGATATTGTACCAGGCCTATACGAGTTAATCTTTATGAAATTTCCCAACGAAAGTATCTGTATGGGTGATGATGTACAGATCTACAGAAGCATGACGACAAACGCTCACCGGTGCAGTCATAGCTCGAATATTCAAGTAATGTGTAGTAGGGGATACAAGTATAAGAACATAATAGCGCTATTGGTGTCGAAAAAAAGTTGGAATGGTAATAAATAAAAGAGTGAATTTATTGCGTATGATGACATTAAACGATAACAAGATCGACTATATTCACTGACGATCCCAACGAAATTGTGGATTGCTCGAGGCCTCGCGCCAAGCTAGTCATGACAACGAGATTCTGTCGATTATCGAAAAGTTTCGCGAAGCTGATCTGATAAATTAATCTCGTTCTACACAGGTCGTTCAGTCGACATCGCAATGCCGATCAACAAGTTTGGACTATCGCGTGCAGGATGAAGCAAATTGCACAATGGCGTGGATTGTTCAGAAATTACGTGCGCGATAACGCTCTTTGCATAGTCGCAGCCTACTTTGACGCAAAGGCGCGCAAGATTCGATGAATAGCGCTACGTGGATGATGCTGACGCAGCAAACAAACGATACGTACAGCAGAGTATTCAAGATTTGTAAGATCATTTGAACGAAATCGAGAGGAAGATTGCAGCCTTACAAAATAATGTGGTTATGTTAAAAGAAAAAAGATTATTCGAGAAGTACATCGTGCGGAATAATTATTCATAATGGTTGCTGATTAATGAATTGCACGCTCCGGCAAGAAGAAATTTTTTGCGAAGACATAATACACGGATATGACCTGTAGCAAGCGGTTGTGATTGAGATGTGTCCTTATACGCGATTTATAGTTAGCGAGGACAAGTACTTTGAATAAATTTGTTTTTGCTTCCTAGAAAAAAAAGTTTTTTTCTGTCTAAAAAATAGCGGATTTAAGCTTATATATATCCTTATATATATCCTAGCTTATATATATCCTATATTATACATGTTATACATAGCATACGTATTATACATACGTATATATTAAACATATTATACAAATGTGTTTTATTTACATTGGTAATGTCCCCATGGCGAACCGGTGGAACCTGGCATGATATAACGTTTATCATTGTGCGGATTTCGAGCGATTTTTATATGTACACCTCGTGCAATTTAAATCTTACGTACGATTGTCTATGTATCATTTCGATTGCGTAATTCAAGCACTGTTTGTAATCGAACGTTATAAATCTCGCTATGTTGCTCCCTATGTTGATGCCTTTCGTATTCTTCTTTCTTTCTACGCAAGGTGTACATTTTTGCTCTAAGTCCTATGAATTCGATCATAATGACATCGTTATTCTCATCTTTCATAAGGCCGGTTTTATTTGCAAGCGAAATACCGATGTCAACTGTGTAATTATTCGTGTCAAATCTGTTTCTATCACGTTTCATGTCGTACACATAGTCATATTCTACGTGATATATAAGGCTATTTGTGTCGGTATACATAATTTTAGATATTTCACGAAACAGCGGTGCCATGTATTCGTAAAATTCGTACAAACACGTTTTTGATATATCGAGAATGCACATACCCACATATATTGGTTTGTCGACCTTCGCCTCGAGTTTACGCAGTTCTATCGCGACCAGATTCTCCGAGAAGATGTTTCGGAACTATGAAAATTTGATTTGGCGATCATTGTTTCCGCACTGTATCTGCCTTCCTATTTCGTGAGGAGGCGCACGTCGATGCGATCGCATATCCATGATTTTGCCAAATATCGCGTTATTCATAAGTTTGTATAAATTTTTCTCAAAATCATTCTTGGTCACTATTTTAAATTTTATGTTTAATGTTTAACAATTCTATATAATCGCGAAGCCATGGAGATTGCATGAATTGCAGTATATGGTGAATCTTTGCAACGGAGATCGTGATGAGTACACTGCTGCGATAATATATGACGTAACATTGCTTATCGCATAATGTTGCGAGGAGCTTATCCTCGCGCTTGCCTAGTAGTTTCTTTCGGACAGAACGGTAGGTCAGTGTCCGCGTCTTGCAGATGTTACTTCAAATCGAGATTATAGCCTGTCGATTAATTTAACATGATGGTCATAGGTATAATTAAAATAGTGCATGCTATTGACCCATCGGAAATCGGCGTAGGATCGATAATGACACATTTCCAAGTAGAGGTTGTTGATGTTATAGTACATCAGATATGATGACGGTTTCGATTGATCGATGGCGGCATGTATTTGTTGTTGGCTCGCGCGTACCTGTTTGAGCACTAACTCAGACTACCGCGTATACCGCGCTTGATAAACATGACCATGTCGATGTCTGCCAGCATTTCAAATTTTACTGTATGCTTTAACATGACATCTCATGTGAGCCAGCTAAAGTGTAATAGTACACGGAGTCGAGCCCGTAACTCGCGGCGCAACTGTTGCGGAAATTTTCGAAAACGTCAGCCAACAACAAAACATCTATTTTTAGATCTAAGTTGCTATATTCGCCGAGCATTCGGATGGACACGCAAAATATTATGCTTTACAAACTGTATTTAAGATATTTAACTGTTGATTGCGATACCAGGAAGTGTGTTATCTTACATTAATATGTTTATCTCTATCATCCTTATACTTGTAAACATTTAAAATAAATATATCAGAGATATGTTGAGATATACTGACAGCGATTCGATATCAGTTTGATAGTTGTTTACAATCTAAATTATTTGTAATGGACCGATAGCTGCTTATAGTACCGTTAGTCATTCGATAGCGGTTCGATAGCTGTTTATAGTAGATTGATAGCCATTCGATAGCAGTTTGGTGACAGTTCGATAGCTGTTTATAGTGGATCAATAGTTGTTCGATAGTCATTCGATTACCGTTCGATATGTTTAGTTGCGCTTCAATGAGAAGAGCAACAGATAAAAATGCTGAGATAGTGGAATTTTTTGAACGCGATGTTCTTCTCGTAGAATTTTAATTGAAACTTTTACCCGAAGCATTGTACTTTTGTCGCTAATATATCGATTATGGTGATGATCTAATTATAACTGATGATCTAATTATATTTAAAATGCTGAAGCTTCTTCTTGGAATCTTTTGGATGCGAGATATACTTTTTGGCTGAGGTATAAACTTTTGCACGTGGTACTATACTTGATCGGAGAATTCTTTTGCAAAATGATATCACTCTGTCACATACATTTTTAATATAAATTCCCGCACAGTCTCCACGGTCATCAATTTCTTCTTGCGTTTGATTCGGGTCTTAATCGAGTAAAGTTTTCACTTCCTCCTCTTTAAACTTTTTCGGCTAGTCTGAATGTTCCTTGTCTTCTGTGTAAAAATATCTTTTTTATAGCGTTGAAACCAGTACTCACATGTTAAAATCGATGGAGTATAATCATCATAAGCTGCCGATAGCATTCGTTGACTTTCAGCAACACTTTTTTTCAAATGGAAGCAAAAAAGCAAAGCTTCCTGCAAATTGCAATTGGTACAAAATTCGATATATTCAATACTCAAAAATGTTGTTTACACTTCAGCAAAATGATACATATTGAAAACTAAAGTTGATGATACTTGAACTTGAAGATAACAACAATACGGCCCGATGCGATACAATAGTTACGCCATCTCTTGAAAATCCTTTAAAATTAATGCACATTCCCAATAAATCTTTGCGTACGAAAATTGAAGCGTGTTCGAGGAGAAGATAAAGCTACGTTGGAAAAAGATGTCAACGTATAAGAGCGAGCGAGCGAGCGAGCGAGAGAGAGAGAGAGAGAGAGAGAGAGAGAGAGAGAGAGAGATGATAAATATTTATTGTTTTGTGAGTATATATGATAAGTATAGCGCGATGGGAATATCTGCGCCTGATGACGGCGGTGGTGGGGATCAGCGGTGGATCGCGCCCAAAGATAGCGGTAGGGACTGGCAGCGGATTGCGCCCGGAGGTAGCGATGGGGACCGGCGGCAGATCGCAAAGGCGGAGAGACTCCGGATACTGACCCCGCGTTATCCGATAATCCGCTGTGGTAACGGTACATCACACCTCCACGTGACGCGGGCTCCGTAATTTCCTCCTCTTCTCGTATGAATTTTCCGCGACATTATCCTCACACATCCTGTGACGCCATTCTCCTCCTCTCGACGGCATCCTCTTCACCATGTGATATTATTCTTTTCCCCGTGATGTCGTCCCCCTCATCCTGTTCCGTCATCCCCCTCCCTCGTCTCCCTTATCGTGTGATGTCACTCCTCCCTCATCCCTGTGATGTCATCCCTCTCGCCTAGTAACGTCACCTCTCCCCCCCGCGAATACCCCCTTTGCTTCTCATCATTTCTTGGAGTCCCTGGCTTAAAATCCCCTTTGCTTTACTACTCATGTCAAGTTTATTTAAGCAGTATTATTTTAAATCATGCATCACAATGTTAGACACCATCAGGGACAATGCTAAACCCTTAGGCACTCTAAATGTCTGTTTATAAATTTTGTTATTGAACATAAAAAACGTTGAGTTAAGAACTAATTTTAATGCGAAAATAAATTCGGCTAACGGAATTTGCGTGTTGTTTTGTATTAGATTTTGTTTTGTTGTTGTTGGGAGCGACCGAGTTACTCTGATCGCGGCGTGACGGATCATCAGATTGACAATTCACAATTAGAAGCAGCGCCTCTTGGGGCGACCATTTTAAAGTATTGTTCAAATTCTAGGCATCACGCGATGCACGTTACTTCGGAAACGAACAGAGACCTCTTAACCATATTTCGGCTTTTGCTTTTCTTCAACCTCCGTTTTATCTTAGAATGAAGAAGACGTGTTCGGTGTCTCTCGATCGTTATCGTTAAAACTCGATCTCATGACCAAGACAAGGGTTGATCGCACAGTGTTTCATAATTAGCGACGTATTTCCTAATTTAATAACGAGATAACCGTTACGGTGTCGAGCGCGAGTTCGCACAACGAAGTCATACGAGCGTCGAAAGAATGGCGATTTGATCACGTACGCAACGTGCTCAAGCGAGAGCAAACGTACTCCGGATCGGCGAGCTCTTCTCGGAACATCGCTTTACGCAAATGTGTCGTAAAGAACATTGGCAATAAAATCTCGGAACAGCACAAATTACGTCATTGATAGAGAAGTGGTTTCCATTCTGTTGGTCCACTCCTGTCTTCACTCCTTAAGGTTTCAAGCAAAACGAGAACTAGGGCAAGCAATACCGCGATCACGCATATTATACGCGCATGTCGCACTGAATCTGAATTATTTCATTCTCTCAAATATAAAACTGTAGTCCTTCGAGCCGGATTAAGTGATTTGTGAGTGACGCCGAACTGTGTGAAGTCAAAATGAGCGATCCGCTCTCAAAGCAGCAGATATTATTTTCAACCGTGGCTCGCGTTAATCAATCTTAAGAAACTAGGACAAAATAATTACACTCCAGCCGAAATTAGAGCACGAATGTCCATGCTCAAAGAAACCTAATGTGTAGTCAAACTCGTGCAGCTCTTTCAAGCTCATCCAGAGGAGAGGATGGGCTCTCTCGATTACTTCACATCGAAATAAATGGAAGCTCACAAGGAACATTATTTGGCAGTTTTAGACTACATGGCCCAATATCTCGAGGAACTAGAGTCAGTCATGAGCCAAAATCAATCAATAGTCAATAGCACAGCAGTGCTTGCGGAATACTCCTCTTTATTGTCATTAACATCTCTGTCAAAACATCTCCCTTCGATTCAATTACTGTCGTTTTCCGACAAATCGAAGAAGAACTTTTGCAATCGTTTTAAAGCATTAATTATTCAAAATAAAGACTTGTCAAATTTTACTCGCATGCATTTTTTCGCGTCTAGTCTAATAGGCCGTGCGAAAAACGCTATTGCTAATTTGTCCATAACAGCGAGTAACTTCGAAGTCGCCTGAAAGGCGACTCTAATCACACGATTTGAAGACAAGCGCCGATTAATTGAATTTCAGTGTCGACACTCCCTAGCTTGTCTCGCGAATCCGTGTCGGAACTACACGCGTTGCGTGATACAACAGACAAAGCAATAGTGTCATTAAGACTCGAGCGTACATCTGATGAAATATTAAGCGATTTCTTCGTTTACGACATTACACAAAAGTTTGTTCCGGCCACGCGGCGAGCGTAGAAACTCAAATTCAGCAACGACGCTCCTTCAGCAATCTATGACGAACTAATTTGTCCGCACTCGTGCTGGGAGAATTAAAGCCGGTTAGAACTTCAAAGAACAACGATATTAAAGTCACATGTATGGCAACCGCATCTCAGGCGATGAGCAAAGTCACGGTTCCGGAGATATGAAGGGATGAAAGTGATGATTTCTTATAATCTATTAAAATACACAAAACTCTTCAAGTGTCTATACCAAGGAATAAAATATATATTTAACGAAGCATATCATTTCTTATTTTTTTACGCTGGATTCAAATATGACTTTAG
>Ga0157363_1002304_pt1 | contig 16733 bp, 7 predicted proteins | sample AttsexASBM1_FD_111477 | JGI IMG/M metagenome (GOLD analysis project Ga0157363, IMG submission 111477) | Fungus gardens microbial communities from leaf cutter ant in Ribeirão Preto, State of São Paulo, Brazil - Atta sexdens ASBM1 | ecosystem: Host-associated > Fungi > Mycelium > Unclassified ... | reverse complement strand
TACCTTTATATATAATGTAATAGCTAAACTATGTTGAAGATCTATATCGATGTAACAACCGAGTGTAATGAGACATTTAACAAACGGTTCTGTAAATATTTGGGTATTATGGTCTTTACGGCAGAATGCGGCTTTGCTTGGCTTCGTTTACTTGACCTAACAGTCATGACTATGCGTATTAAAGTACTCGGTGTTTAATGACCAAACTAAAATTACCACAAAAGCAACTAAGCGTCTGTCTTTCATTCGCAGAATTCTCAACTGTGATGAAGTATCCGCTGTCCTCCGAGTTCTAGAACAATCAATGAAGTAAATATCTTGCAGTTCATCCGGTAAATATGTTCAATGCGATCAAAGTTGACTTCGTACAAGTTCTCCTTCATGAGGATCGTATAATCATATATTGAGATGTTCCTATAAATTACATCATACATGTCACATTATGACAATGATAGATAAGATAACATTCACATTTGAACAATTTTATCGCTCTTTCCAGCAATTGCAAAATGACGTTTTATTTTTTTCTTTATATCGCTCCACAACAGCATCCGTTAATTCAATATACATGTTCTTCTCATTTTTCACAGCTATTCCAGCATATGTGAAGTCATTTATCATAAGGTTTATAAATAGATTATGGATCATTAGATTTTCTGAAAAAGCGCGAAATTCGTTATGACAATGATGATGACACAAACATCATTCATCACGATTCATTATCATTTCATATAATGTTTTTATCGTCCTAGTAAATTTTGTTAATCTTTCTTCAGACAATATCTGAAGCTTTCTTAATATAATCTTTTGTATCCTCTTTTAATGTTTCATTGATTAATTAGTGACTTTTACTCCTCTCATGATGAATACATTTTTATCCATTTCTTTATGACCTCGTCATAAAGAAATAATATTGTTCAGATCAAAGCAAAACTATAGAATATAAATTTCTATGTAAAAATTCTTCTATAAAAAAAATATAAAAATAAAATAAAATAAATGTAACATATTTAATAGAATTATATAGTTATATATCTGACATATCTGAGTTTAAATAAATAAGTCAAATTTTTATTATAAAATATATATTTATATATGTTACATGTACGTATACATCATTTGTTAAATTTTTTTAATATAGAAAAATGTTATTTTAATGTATTTATGTGTAACTGTTTAATACATAAAATTGATTAATTATTAACAGCTCAATTTAGAAATATATTATTATAGGATTAGCAATGGCAATTCAAAACTACAATGAGCATAAGTATAATCTAGGTGAAAATATATATATGTATATTATATAAGATTATATGTCTTATATACAAAGAAAATATATGAAATACTTAAATTTTATGTAAAATTATAAAAAATAAAAATATGTAAAATATATAAGTAATAGAAAAAGATTTTAATTACATAGCCTTTTAAAAATTGAAATTATGATTATGGCGTTAATAATAAAAAAATCATGTTGTTATTTTTAAATAATTATTATCTATAACAAAACTCTTCAGGATTTCTATTGTTTATGTATCTTTTTTCTATTACTTTGTTGCATAGAACTTATTCTTAAGGTTTGTATATAACTTTCGATTAGTTACATTCTATACAGGATGTTCCAGATGTTTTTGTATTTGTTACGAAATAAATTCAAATAAAAATGTTGTAGTAATGTTTTTATTGTATAACTATAATTATACAAAATACAAATATAAAAATACTTATCAAATATAATTTAGAACCTTATTTATTATTTTCTATTATTATATAACATATAAAATATTTAATCTATGAAATGTATTTTTCTCGAAACGATAATTAATACTTCGAGTACATTGATGAATTTTACGAAATATTTTAGATGCCCATTTTATATTTTTTTGTACAGATCCTTTTTAAATTTCTTTAAATATATAGATCCGTTTTTATAAAATTTTGTTATGTAAATATCTTTTCTTAATTTCATTGTATGTCGTTCCTTCGATCCTATATGTAAACTATGTAAATACATTCCTGCACATTCATCTGAAACAGTCTGAAAAGAAAAATAAAATTATAGGGTCATAATAAAATTTGAAGAGATATTTAAGCAAAATGCAAACATCTTACATTCAAAAATATTATATTGTAAGATAAGTAATTTTTTAATTCATTTTTTTTATATTTCATTAAATACATATTTTTGGCACAGACTTTGTACATCAAGATATTTATATATTTAAATTGTGTTTTATAATATATATATATATATATGTATACGTAAAATATTTTATTTTCTTATATATTCCTCATATATTTATTTCAATAATATTAATTAGTTTTATTATACGACTTTTATTATATCAACTTTTTATGCAAAATTATTAATTTGCAATAATTTGAAATGTAATTATAAATTTATAATAGAACATAAAATAATTTATTTAATAATTTTTAGAATCATGAAATACAGGTTATATTTCAAAATTGATGTATTCTAAATGCGATTGTACTGTTCTATACAAATAAATTTAATAGTAATAAGTACTTACCTATAAAAAATATACTGTGACTAGCCTGCACATATATTATTCATTTTCGTGGCTTTCTGTTGCACAACAAATAATATTATGTCTATGATCAATAACGTAATGTATAACCTACTCTTGACCAGTATTGGAGGATGCAGAGGGATGTTCTCACATGCGCAATAAAACAAGTGATAGCAGACGATATAAAACTTGAGTCATACATATTTTATGTAATAAGGAAATAAGGAATGTTAGTGCTCTTATGGAAAAAATGATAAAAATGATAATAAGAAATGATATAAACACACCATAATATTTATAAATAAAAAAATTAAATCCATTAATAAATCATCACATTTACAGCCGACCACATTTAGCAAGAATATTAGAATAATAAGAGAAAATCTTTGTTGCAGAAAATGTTTTCGTTATTATAATAAATATAAATTATTATAAATGTCTTTTAAATGTAAATATTAAATGTAAGTATTTTGAATATTTTAAACTACATACCTTAATATTAGCTATAAATTATTAGCTATAAATATTTAAATTTAATATAATATTTAGTATACAAGTAGTGATAAAAAATAATTTATGCGGTCGAGTGTACTCAGGATAAAATCAGAACACGAGTTTATCAAGATTAGTCACGTAGTCGATGATATATGTTACGCACGCGCATGTTACTTTGTTTTTGATTTACCTCTCGATGTCTCGAATTGTTGTTGCAGTTCTACCGTTCGTTGGCAACATGTTTCTTTAAAGTGAAACTTAATTACCTATAGCATATGATTAGAAAATATTAAAAATTAATATTCAATTGGCAAACAAGTTTAAAACGAGCATATTTCTATTTTAACATACAAAAAATCAGATTTAATAGAAAACAAATTTTATAACTGATATAAATCAGCAATGTTGTTATTGACGTTTAATTGTAAATATGTTATACTTTCGATGGACAATAAGTAAATGCGTTAGATTATAGACATAGTTGTTATATTATATTGTAATAGGATATTTATTAAAATTACGACGAGCATTATATATTTAAATATATATTGTAAAAGGTTTTAATTACAATAATTTTGTAGTCAAAAATTATTGATCAAGTTTCATCGACAAAATAATATTAAATGTATACGATTCTAGATTTTCATAATCTGTTATAACTGTTAATAAAATTTCAGAAATTCAGTAATAAAAAAATATTAATATTATCGATTATTGATATATAACTCTCGACTGCTGATATCTGAACAGTTGACTTATTCTGTTACGAATTAACTTGATTTTAGCAACACAGAAATTTTCATAAGATTGTCGATCTTTAAGCATCTGTTGTTAAAGTCATAGTTGTGAATTTATTCAATACAAAAAAAATCATTAAAGATAAAAATTACAGCATAATTTTACTCAAATTTAAAATTTTCTATTAAAATTTTTTTAATTATTTAGTAATATATTATAGTTATTTATAAATTCTTATATTGTTTATTAAAAAAAATAGTATTCTTATATAATTGTTCATTTATTAACGTTATTATCTATACTTATAAATAAGTAATTTATGTAAAAAATACAACTACTTCTGTGCTAACTAATTATGCAATATATCGTATGCATTTTAATTTTAGCATTAATTTACCATGTAAAACAGTTGCCGTTGTTATCGGAACTTAACTCTATTATCATACTTATCTGCTTCAGACAGATAACGCCACTGCTAAATGTTTGATCCAAAATTCGCTGTTCCAGCTGAAGATTAATTTTTAGAAAATAAAAAAAATGCAATGAATTTTAGCTTTCATATAATTGTTTAATATTGCAAATTTAATTTTTATTATTTTATATATTAAGTTGTATATATTAAGTTGTATACATCTGATATAAATGTATTAACAGATACTTATAAAAATTGAGAAACAAACCTAGAGAAAAAATTTGAAATCACGGATTATAATAAAGAAATCTCTTTTTTAATGATGTTAATCTTTTAATGATGTTTAATGTAAAAAAATAATAATCTCTACATAATTATAGCAAGAGATGTAATTTATAATTCTAATAAAAATGTACATTTATACATTGAAATTAAGATTTTAATAAGATTTTAATAACTTATCTTAAGTCGTATAACTATTATGTAGCCATTATAATATTCCCAAATTGCTAAAAAAAATTTATAAATAAATATAAAACTGCATTCTTAACATTAAATAATTATATATCTTATTTAAATGTATATAAAAATGTGATCTACATAGTATTTATTTGTTTTAAGATCTATCTAATTATGTTTCTAATTTTGTTTTTATAAACATATTTTACTTCTCGTAGCAGTAATGTTTTTAAAAATAGATAAAATGACAGGAATAAAAAAAATTTGTTTCTTTACAAAAACGTAAACAGCAAGCTTTCGATTAAATAATGGCGCGCACCCTTGTGCTCCATGCAAGCAACCCCCATTGCGCCTGTAAGTAGTCGTGCTCGTTTTAGCGCAGCCGCGCGCGGCGCCCCCGCAGGTATTGCGGCCGTACCAGTTTGGCCGCGTGGGGTGGTAGGGGATAGGTTGAGAGCGAGAGAGCGTGCGTCTACGTCAGGAAAAGCTCCGAGCTTATTGGTCCTGGTCCATTGTTGCGTATTGATTGCTGTGGAGCAGTGGTATGGTCGTCGGGACACTCGGTCGTCCTCGTCGTCGTCGTCGTCGTCGTCGTCGTCGCCGTCGGTGGTGCTCAGTCGATTAGGTTAAGAGGAGCGGGCGCGCGCGGTTATAGATATAAGAGATAAAGAAAGAAGAGAAGAGGAAGGAGAAAAAATAAAACGTCGTCGTCCGCGTCATCATCGTCGCGCATCGTTCGCTCGCGTTCTGTTCGCGATTCGCGCTTGCTACGTCCGCATCGTACATGTACGCACTTATACTTAAAAAAATAAAAAGAGTATAATTGTATATGTATAAATATATATATATATATACATAAATAGGTAATACAAGAGAGCTATATAAACACGGTGGAAACGGAAAGAACTCGTCTTTGCATATTTGTGTATTCGTACGAGCGCGCGTATATGTGATACGCGATAATACAGTGTTCAGTGAGTTGTATCTCCTGCCTGTTCTCTATATTATTCCGGCCATCTCTTTCAATCCGGACTCCAATTAGAAGCGATACACACCTGCGGCATCAGTGACGGCGGCGGCAGCGGCTGCCGCCGAGGGTGGTAAGAACGAATCAACACGGCGCAAGTCCTCGGGCCATCAGGATCAGGTACTATCCACGACTGATTACTGCGCGTACCGTGCTACGTGGATAGGAAAGCGGAGCGCTTTTGCTAAGGACGCCGTACTCGGTGATTTTCGTGTCTCCAGCACAGTGTACATTCGCCGACGTGTATATTCGCCTCGAAGTTGACTTCTAACGAGGACAGCGAATTATCAGTCGCGGACAGTAGTGCGTCAGTTAGAATCAACGATAGTGATTGAGTGATTCTTGAAGAAAAGGCGCTTGTGAATAAGATAGAAGGCATTTTTTCGGAGCAAACAAATACAAACGTATATCTTATAGTTAGAATTGAAGAAACGATAGTAAAAGAGTGGTAGAGGGGAAGAGAGGGGTAGGGGGAGAGAGAGAGAGAGAAGGGGAAAGAAAGGAAGAGTGCGAGAAGTGGAAGAAGAGAAAGAGAGAAAGAGAGGGGGGGGTTGAGAGGATAAGAGTGGAAGACGAAGAGTTCAGGTATCAGCGATTGTGCGTGGTAGAAGAGTAAAGAAAGAAGAGAGGAAGAGATTTGGTAATTTTTTTCTTTGAACAGAGCGCAGGCTCATAAAAGAAGAAAAGAGAAAGAAGAAGCTTGTGGTAGTTCCGTATCGTGAGGACGCGAAAGCAAGCCGTGCACGGGTCCTTCTTAGCGCGTGTCGCGCATCTCCCGAAGGCGGCGCGAAATTATGAAGCGTATAAAGTGCGTCCTACTGGCCGCCGCAGCTGCCGTTTGTGATTGTGATAGTCGCCGGTGAATGTGTGACCCGGGGGCAGCAGAGATCCGCCGGGATGACGACCGAAGGGACGACCGTGCAGCCCCCGGTGACGGTAGAAGGCTGCCTCAAGGAGCGGAAATGGTGGTGCTTCCTGCTGTCAAGCATCTTCACCTTCCTTGCCGGGCTACTGATCGTGCTCCTCTGGCGTGCGTTCGCCTTCCTCTGCTGTCGCAAGGAGCCCGAGCTCTCCCCAAATGACCCGAAGCAGAAGGAGCAGAAGTCGGCCCGCCAGGGCAAGGAGTTCGAAGGGACTTTTATGACCGAGGCCAAGGACTGGGCCGGCGAGCTGATTTCCGGACAAACCACTACTGGACGTATCCTGGTAAGATTTTCTATTTTCTATTTATAATTATTGTGTACCGGCGTGTCAGGACTATTTGATCATTGTACTAATAATCAGAAATATAATTCCAGTATAGAAGCACATATATCATTAATAATATTTGTATAGTGATTTCCAACGTGACCTATATTATATTCTTTTCGTGCGTTTTTTATTCATGAATTGATTTGATTTGATTATTAGAATGTTCAATAAATGTTGCAAAACAATTAAAATTAAAAATAATTTTTTGAAAGAAAAATTGATTTTTTTCTTTAATATTTAACTTATTTTTACAATTATTTTCTCTATTTTTTATTGTTATTTTACTATCTATATTATATCTTTATTTTAATTTATATTAAAGAAGAATAAATATAAAATATAAAAAGTACATTTCTATGATATTGTTAAATTTCAGAAGTAAATTTATCTGTAAAAAGTATATTAAGAAAGCAATAAATACAATAACAATGCTTTAATTTCTCTTACACGTCTATTGTTACTCAAGAACAAATAATAAACCAAATACGACTTTTCGTGTTGATAAATATATTGTGAAATCTTTTATTTCCAAAGTTGTGTGTTATATTTTTCTCAAATTATTTGAATAATATTTAAACAAAATTCTGAAACTATTCTATTCAATATAAAATAATATCAATGATTTATGTTGAACTTGTTTGACAATTTAATACAGCAATATACATTCATGAATTATTTTAATCTTACAACTGTAACTAATACGGTAACAGAGAAATTTTTTGATTTATACAAAAATCCCTATTTAAAGTCTGCTCACAGCAAAACATTTATCAGACTCGATAAAATTCTTCCACTGCGATACTATTAAATTATATTTGTAATCGGATTTCCAGAAAATGAAATACAATTTGGCTAAATAGGTCATACGCCGAAGTACAAAACTGATTTTAAAGAAAATCCGATAAGAGTGACTATTGAGAGGGTAGAGGAAAAAGAGACGAGACAGAGGGATATACTGATTAAAACTGTTCCGTGCAGATTTGTGCCAGTCACGAGACGTCATTAACGAAAATTCGGATCGGCATTAAACTGTCGTTTAAATCTAATTCAAAAGTTCTCTCTTTCTCTCCCTTTCTCTCTCGATCTCGATTCTGATTTCACGGTATTGTGGCAGGAATTTCGATATCGAGGACTCATCCGTCCCCGTTCGTACCACCACGCCGCGGTGCCCTACTCGGACGCACGAGGATTGACGTCGCGCATCCCGGATGTTCTACGGGGTGAGAACTAGTGGCGAAACGTGTATACACGTAGATTCGCGGCCACTTACACGTGTACACGCGCGTGCGCGCACACGAGATTCCTAGCCTCGAGCTTGCATGAGAGTACGAGTGTACGTGGCCGGTGACCCAGTTTTCGTTCGTGGAACCAGACACGGCAACAGTCCCGAAGTAGAGGGGTGGCTTCTACGCAGTGCGTGTTCCACCCTGAAAGTACGTTTCCGTCGCCATCGTGACCAATCCGGTGGGTTCTTTCTTGTCTTTGGTTCTATTTTGGATAATCTTTCGGAACGCTCAACACTCGCGAATACATTTGCTCCTTGAACAGGGGTAGCCATCTTCTGGTTGGCTGTTCTTCTTCTCACATCCTTGCCCCTGCTTCCGGTTGAATGCGTTAAGTCAGGCGGGAAGGCAGTGCACAATTTACGAATGGCTTTATTCAAATTTTATAGTCAGGCGGGAAGAGAATCTTCCGTTCTACTAGGAGCATAAATCGAGAGAACAAGTCCCAATTTACGATCATGTAGTTACATTAGAGTAATTTTGAGAGCTACGTCGAAGAAGAAACGCAAGACTCAATTGTTGGTTTTTCCGTTTGCTATGGAAAAAAAATTAGATCGTGCACTTGTACCGCATTTCGCGGTGACGCAGAGTTATCGATGTCGTGCCCTTGCAGAAATTTAGCCTACTCGTGGAGGCCGAGTCTGACGACAGACTGTGCAGCCGATCATGCGAAATCGAGTCGACAAAGTTCAAATTGTAATTACAATTGAGGGAATGGGTGGAATAAAGGCTTAATTACAAAATCTTGATATTAATATAAATTAAAATAACTTGTTACTTTTTTATTATAATATACAAATGAGTACAATATTAAATGAATTTATGTAATGCCTTTAAGAAGTTACATGTTAGAATACTTCTGTATTACGATCAATGTTACATGAAAGAGCTAATTGCCGGAAAAAAGGCCTAAATAAAATTATGTCTTTATTCCTCCCCATCCCCTCAATTTTAACTGTGAATAATAGGAATTTCGCTATATTGCCGATCGCGGATTTCAATCACGGCCGACAGCAAACCGCCATTGATAGTACGGTTTATTGATGACAAGGACATTGGCGAAACGATTTTAATATTCTCCTATGATAAATAAGATTGTAGACATTGCTTGTCTATCGATTCGATTATGCAATCCGAAATCACGCATATTGCAATAATCTCAATTGAGAGTTCTCGATTTTACTTTCTGAATCTATCGACTTTAATTCATTAATTTTTTCGCCAAAAAGCGCAACAGATTATATTAAAAATCTTTGTTTGGTTAACGAGAAAAATATATCATTATATCTCTGAAGGATGATAAAGATGATATTACTAATTATAATATCAGTTCTTTTGCATCATTAAACAAGAAAAATTTCTAAATTTTGAAAATTTTCTTAATAATACTAATAATAAACAAATTTTAAATAATACACATTTCTTATATTTAGAAGTTAATTATTTTTAATTTTTTTGAATTATTAATATAAAATTAACATTAGTTCTAATTAATCTAAATGAAATTTCTACAAGTTATTTAATATTAATAGTTACCGTGTTAAGATGCATTTCATAATTAATTAACAATCAGTTACTGTCTGACAACATGCTGACCATTACTACTCAGCTATAAAATTAATGTGGTTAATATATTGTGTATAAGTTTCTTGCTGGTCAGCGAGCTTGTAACATTTTACATTATTCACAACTCTGAGAGGATTCAGACTGTGCTATAATGTTGTCAGGAAAATTTATTAACCTTTAAATGAGAAACAATTTGTAAAGAAAACGATATATTTCCATTTTTGAAGTATTTTTCTTACAATGAAGATTTTGTTGACCAAGTTAATATTGATTATTTTCACTTTTTCAGTTTACATTTTTTAATTTTAATTTTACAAGTCGAAATGCAAAACAGTATTATGTAAAGAAAGAGTACAAAGAAAAAAAACTACGAAGTTGTTTTGTGAAATAGAATTCAGGTCAAGCAGTTTGTATGATATATTAAAATCGTTGAAAAATGAAATATTGTTTCTTTACGGTACAATTCATCAATAGATTAAATTTTTAATTTTTATGCAAAAATGTCAGATGAGCGTGGAAAATAATCTCGTTTTTAAAGATTGAATAGTTAATATTAAAGAAGGCTTAAAATATTATTTTTTTTTCGAGACGTCGTGTATAATTTTACATTGATAGAATTTATGTGCTTTTGACATTAGAACATTGGCAATTAACCTTCGCGACGTAATATTTCTTGTTATTTGAGATCAAGTATCGTGGCTGTAGAGATATGATTCGTATCTTAATTAAACAATCTAAATTTTAAATGGCATATTCGCAAGTTTGCTAGACGAAGTCTAGTATAAACTAGTTTTGATTTTTGGGAGTTGATCGCAATATGTGCTGGCGCCATTGAAACTAAACTTGTATCGACCTTCGTGACCTCGGGTCGAATTGAGATTAGAAGCAATAATTCTCGGCTTTATTCTAGTAGCAAGTAATTACAGAGATGCAAAGTATAAATCAAGAAACATTACACTGTCTAGACGCTACTTTTATAGAAAAGTCGAATTACTCTCGCTTTAAATATCATTTTTTTACTTTTTACGTTAACGATAGAATTTTATCCCCTACAAATTTAGTTCTGTGACATTTGCAAGTAAACTGAATAATTTTATTTCGAGAGATATTTAACATTCATAACATTTTATGATATTATTGTCATTTATAAAGTCATAGCGAAATGGAAATAGTAAAAAGTTTCTGCGGTTTTAAATTACGTTTATCCTCAAAACAAATACAAAGTAACAATGTAATATATTTGGACTTAATATAATACCTTGATATATTCTAATTTTCTTTTAATACAATGTTTTATATTATAATTTTAAAAGAAATGTATAAACTTAAGTGCTAAGATATGAGTGAATAAAAAAAGTTATTAATTTAATTGAGAGATTATTTTTACTGTCTGAATATTTAACAATGTCTTTTAATGAATAATATAACGTAACAAAATTATCTATACGCTAATTAATTAATTTTGATAGCTAATTAATTAAAATTCTTTTCAACAACTTTATATACTCATGAAATGCTTGATAAGAAGAACTTGAAGAACGGAATTTGGCAAGCTGCTCATATTGGCTTCTCGTTAATGATATTTATCTATGTCACGTTCCATATTCGTTCATTTTTGCATGATTATATCGAATTCTAATTTTCTTGCACGAGAACTCATATTTGCTGACTATGTGGAACGTTGAGCTCTGATCCTCTTTGACATATCAATTTCAGTTTTTTTGGTTGCGAAAATAGTAAAACGCGAGTTTGCCCGTTTTAGAGCCAAAAACTTCTCGAATATTTAAGCTGTCTCTCGATAGCCAACTTTTTATCTTGTTGACTGTGCGCTATGCATCGTCCGACACATCACAAGCGAGAAACTTTTTTAACCGGACTTTTCTCGATAGTTCTGCCTATGTTCAAGCGCATACTATAAATGATAATATACACTCGAAAATATACCGGTAGGAATTTATAGAATTTATTCTGTTGGAGTGTAGCACAACGCGTGTTCACGAAAAAATCATACAAATAACCACACGATAGACAACTATATGAATTATACATCCGCGATTTATTTACGTGACGATCTACTTCAGAAATACGTTTTGCATATTTTTTATGTAGAAATTAATGTCCAGTTTTTGCTCCAATTTGAGTATATATTTGTTGATGTTTTATTTATTATAAAGATAGGAAAATATACAAAGATTTGGGCGAACAATATACGCTGTTTGATTTTATGACAAAAATGTCTATTTTATTTTGAAAATCGTTTACGTAAATTATTTAATTATATTATTATATATAATCATGGCATAATATAATTCAAAGTAATTTTTCACTTCTTATGAAGTAAGAAATATTTAAAAAATAAAAATTATCTCGGAACACGGAAGATCTTGATTCAAATCCTGGCTGAGGTGATATTTTTCGCAATAAATTAAATTATTTACAATTCTTAGGTATGCTTAGATTAGCATCAAATTATTCATATTAATCAATTATTAATATTCTTCTAAGATGCTTATTAGCACCAAAATTATTAAATTGCTTCAAGTGATATTATTACTGTAGTTTTGTTCAAGACTGCAAGTGATATTATTACTATAGTTTTGTTCAAGATTGAAAATGATTTCAGCAGTTAGCAGAATTGGATACGTATATAAATTTATTTACTCTATTTAAGCACTAAGAGAGAGAGAAAGAGGGAGGAGGAGGAGGGGAGGAAGAGATCGTTTTGAGTGAAAATAGATTTATTTCTCTTAAATAAAAAATAAATACGTGTCTCTTGATATCTTATAATAATTACAAATAAATCCGAGAGAATCGAGTAGAACAGAAAACCAATAAAAATTCAGAATTCTTCCGCAACGTGGTGTAATATACATATACACATACGTACATATTACATTTGCAACACATACATTTCAATTTATTCACGCGCATAAATAATAATATAAACACGAATAATACACATACGTAAGTTATTGAATATTATGGAAAAGATATTTATCGTAATGTTGCTCGTTAAATTGCTGTCGCTTGTTAAAATGCATGCGCAGTATTCTGCAAAGGAAATAGGATAGTAGGTCACGATAACATCAATACTTTGGAGGTAGAACAACTAATGTCATTTTGCAGATTGGGATAGAAAAATTATGCTATCATTTTACTTTTTGTTTGTGAAATAATGGTTTTTCAGATTGTTATATTCAATAAATATACACACATTTAAAAAAACATATGTACAAGTACGTTAATAATATTTCCCTATTTTATAAATTAGTGAATATTATTTAATTATAGTTGCTATAAATTTTGCGATTGATTATTGTAATTATTTGTATTTGGAATAATGAAAATAATATCATTATATACTATTGTGTGATAATTAGAGATAATTCTATTAATGTTGATCAATGGTCAAATCAAAGTTGATTGTGACGTAAATCGCTTAGTTATGAGATTCATTCTTCAAACTCGAATACTTTGAATACTTAAACCAATTTTATAAAATTAGCTTCTAGTCGATCAGTTCTATACGCTTTCACCGAAAATGGATAACGAAGCGGAATCGTAGGGAAGTCAGCGTTACAGCGTTATGAAATTATGTCATATTATATATCGCGAATATTGTACATAAAGCAGAAAAAAGACAAAGAAAGTAGGATAATAATAATAATACTATTTGAATTTAATCATTAAACGTTATATTATATAATATTGCGGAGAATTACGAGATGATAGTTTTTTTATGATTGAGCACTCAATTCCATCTCTAAAATTTTCTTGTACTTGCCGCAGTATCGACATGACGAGAGATAAATTTCAACGCTATCGTGCACGCTACGTCGATGCACTTTATCCGTCAATAACGTCGTTGACATTTACCTCTGCGGCAACCGATGACGAAGATAACATTACTGTGATAAAAGTTACTTTGCTTAGACGCGATGTAACACGGATGAGGCATCGAATGTTGGTTGTTATTGCTATTTTCACGAACAACTTTCAAATTCGTGTCTCGCGTCTTATTTCTCGTGTTAAAGCTCATCGAGTTATAGACCAACTGATGTCGTCTTACCCGGACTCGGGTATGTTTAATTCAGTACGACAAAGATACGTCGATCGATACACGTATACGTACATACGAATATCTTTTCTCATCTCTTTACAAAAATGCCTTGCTTTTTCCGTGTCCGGTTTGTCCGCTTTCGTACCAATTCTTTATAAAAATACTCAAATATTACTAATTTTTAAGCAAATATTACTAATTTACAAGCGACTGGACCATTGCGAGTTTAGAAATTTCAGGATCAGATTCTCGAATTTCTTTAAATCTTTGTCTTTTAATACCTTTGTTTATATTAATGTAAATATTATTTTAATGAAATTTTAATGTCAGAATTAAAGACAATTTGTAAAGAAACTAGAATGAAAAATAGTATTATTATAATAAATTAAAATTTTTCAAGTGAAAATCAACTTTAAATTAAGTAAAGATATTTGTAAATGAAAGTTAATTAGCTTTGGAACTGGAACATTCCGTATATATATATATATATATATATATATAGCTATGTACAAAACAGAGTTCCTGCACTACTGAAGTTGCAAAGTGCACTCTTTTTTCTTGCGTAGGAAAAGATGTCGCATTCCTTTTAAAGAGCGTTTCATATTCGCGGAATATTTTTTCGTGGGAAAGATAAGATATGATTACCAGATGAATTAATGCAAAATCCCAGGATGCCATGTCAATATCGAAGAATTTCACGATGCAGAGTTTCCCTCTGTTATTTTCTGGAAGAGATCTAGATGTTCGGAATTCTTTGAACATGATTATGAAACAAGACAATATTGATTGTTGATATAGGAAAAGTACAAGGCAGAGGAGTATTATTACTGTTTGCATTTTCAAGATAAATAAAACGTAAATTCATAAGTAATGAATTATTTATTTTGAAAGAAATGTCAATAGTCTATAACAATGAAATGTTGTCACAATTTTATGTGATAAAATTGCGCATGATAAAATTACTTTTGTAGTGATAAGAGACAATTTGATATCAAATAATGTGAATTGTGTCTGATTAAACTTATATAGAAAAAAAAGGAATAAAAAAAAAGATTTTCTGATAAAAAAAGGAAATTAATTTTGCGATTGTCTATTTCCAAGCTATTGAAGTATGTTTCCAAATTTTGTTTAGTGTGATTTTTTTATGCATGATACATATAATATGTGTTCCAAACTTAGAATGATGAAGAATATAAAAAGTGAAATCTCGATGTGACTCGTTTTATGGATTCGATAAAAGATGATTTCTACGGGAACTAAATAAAAGAGAACAAATAAGAATATTCTTAATATTGATAACGTATTTTCTTCGTATTTTGAGATAAAATAAATAAATAAAGCAAGATATATGAAAAGAAATATTACGCAATAATATATTATTTGTTATAATAAATGTTATATTATATTATATAAAATAATTATTATTAACATTATAATCAGGTATTATTAATATAACATAATATAATATAATATTATTATTAATAATATTAATGGATACATATTATCTTGATTTAGTTTTGTAACGAGTATTGTATATCAGCACAATTATACCTATATATTTGATAATTACATGTATTTGATAATTACGTGTATATTCTATATATATCTGTCATATATTATATGTATAGATAGAAAGAACATTATTTTAATAATGATAGAGAAAAATGATATTTTCAATTATTTGTTTTTTTTTTAATTTTAGATTTTATAATTGTAAAAATAAAATTTAATTTGAATTCAAATTATTCCCAAATCTATCAAATATTATCAATACTATATATGTATATTAACAGTAATTTTAATACGCGCATCATCAAAATATTATTCATATTAAATTAAATAAAACAAAAATTGAAAGGCGGAACTAAGAAGTAATATAACATAACGTTCATACATTTCACATTATGTAAAATCGGATAAGAAGTGCGAAGCCACAATCGTGACATCTTTAAGCTGACGACGCAAGTCTTATTTCTCGCATTAGGACTTATCGAGTTACAAAATATCCGTCGTGACCGTCTCATAGAGTACCTACTGAAGTATATTTAATTCAGCATGACCAACCTATCTGGCGCGATCGATATGCCAAGTGCCGCAAACGAAACCGTCAGACCGAACAGTTTTTTAAGACTGAATGAGGAGTTTCTGCCGTTGTCGTTGCGGCAACGCGGAGAGAGCTTGAAGGAGATGCTGGAAAGAATATCTGAAACTGAAAGAAACGAAACGATTTTGGAGAACATTCATCTATTTCTGTCACAGCAAGGATGAGATTCAACTACGATTCGTTTCGCACATGTAAAAAAAAAAATGTGTGGAATTGTAAGAGCTCTTTTTTTTCGTTTGTCGTCAAAATATGGATGTTTATGATTTTAATTTTTAAAAAATAAAATTAAAAAATCATATTAGGAGTAACACATATTAGGCATTAAAAATTGTGGATTCTTTGTGTCTTCAATACGAGGAAAATAATAAAAAAGTTAGCATATTTATAAAATGACTAACATACTATGTATTACCTAGTCGACATCAAGTTAAAAGTAATATAACATATAATTTTATATATTTTAAAATTTTTAGAGAGATGAATCTCACTCTGAAGAGTGAAATCTCATTTTTAAAGATTAAAAATTGAGTCACTTTTCTTCAAAATTAGTTTAATTTTTACTCTTTAGAGTAAAAATTCCACTCCAAAAAATTTAGAGAATATTCTTAATATCAATGTTACAATCACATTCAACAATGCGCAACTGTTGTATAATACCATATGTTATTATGTTTATGTTATTGAATGTAAACAATTTTACATTTAAAATTATAACATTAATGTTATGTTAGTTTGTGTCGACTGAGTTAAGGAAGGATCATCTACAGGAGTATACGGTTCGAAATCCGGGGTGCGAATCCT
>Ga0157363_1002303_pt1 | contig 16735 bp, 7 predicted proteins | sample AttsexASBM1_FD_111477 | JGI IMG/M metagenome (GOLD analysis project Ga0157363, IMG submission 111477) | Fungus gardens microbial communities from leaf cutter ant in Ribeirão Preto, State of São Paulo, Brazil - Atta sexdens ASBM1 | ecosystem: Host-associated > Fungi > Mycelium > Unclassified ... | reverse complement strand
GATTACGATTTCTTTGCGATGTAAATGCCGTAGTTTTAACAAACGCGCTTTATTTTAATGAACGATTCGACACGATCGTTGAAAGAGCTGATTCTTTTTTAATATAGATCTTATTTATCAGGATATATAATTATCATTTAGGAGAAAAATTTGAAACAGCAGTAAATCATTAATGGATATGCAATGAATATAAATTTTGAAAATGAATATCTAGATACTATCTACAATAAAAAAAAAAAACTTAATGTGAAAACGAAAATTTTATAACCGTCCGATGTGCATAAATGAAACAATAAATTTAAATAACAAAATGGTGTCACTAGCAGCCACTTTCAACATGGAACCGTCACGTTCACCTGACCAAACGAGAATATCGTGATGTGGGCACTTGCCATATCATAAATCCGTTCTTCACGTTCAGCGTTCCGCCCCGGCGACACTCGGCAGCCCGCGTCGAATTTCACTGTTCATCGATTTTCTCTTTTCCGGATCGTGCACAAGAGGAGAAGGAGGGAAAGAGAGGGAGGAAGGGAGAAAGAGAGATAGAGACATGCAAGCAGGGGTGTATGATTTAGTCGAGCGGCTTTGATGTGCGGTGAGTGTGAACGCGGCGATTAACCCCGTATCACACCCCTCTTATCAAGCACACCCCTATCCATCGCATCTTCCAGCCTGTCTCATTCGCGTGAAAATGGCGCGTTTGAGCGGCCTACGAAGCGTGTTGCAAATCTTCCTATCTGTATATTTTAACTTTTTTTTCTTTATTTCCATTCTATTCGCATATTTCCCACTCTGCCTTTCAGCTTTCTTTTTCCAGCCCGTATATGCAATGGAATTTTTGAATCTTTTTTTCGAAACTTTCATTGTAACAAAGGATGTTTGAAATATCGGTCAAAAGTATTAAATTTTTTATTTTTATAAATTAATATATAAATAAAATGTATTTTTTTTTTCAAGACTTTATTACAAAATATTTAACAAGATTTTTTTCTTTGTAATTAAAGAAACTATTTTAGATTTGCTATTTTAATTAATTCATATAAAACAAGTAAAAACTTAAAACTTCTTTCTTCTTTTTAGGTACGATATATCAATTCTTTTCTTTTTTTCAGCTTCCGATATATAGTTGCTTAAAATTTCTGTTTCGTTTAACAATATGATAATGTTAAAAGTTAAAAGTAGATAAAAGTAATAGTATTAGATTGTTTCTTATCCTGATGAAATACAATGATTATGAAACATTGACATTTAATGATGTATCAAGACAAGAAGATAATCCATGTAGTTTCTTTGAAGAAAACACCATGGAAAAGTATTAATAAAAATAACATCTTTATAAAAAATTCAACAATGTTAAACAACATAAATTTTCAAGTAAATTGTTTAAAAAGAATTCTTTTAAAAAAGTCAACAAATTACAATAATAACATTAGCAAAGAGTTATTAAATCAGAAATGGTAATGGCATAAAGTATAGAAATAGTAATCAGAAATAGTAATACAGCGTGACTATAGTCAGTATTAATGGTAATGATGAAATAAATATTTCTGATGAAAATGTTAGAAGATACAACAGCAAATGTTGGGAACGAACATAATAATCAAGAGAACACAATAGGAGCCAGTAAAGCGTTTCCGCGAACAAAGCAGTCGATAGCATTCGCTTTATCTGACCTTTACCTTTGCCGCATATCCACTACTACCACCGACACCATTTTCAACCTCGCGCTCATCCATGCATGCAACCTCTCGCCTCCGCTATCTCCTCGTCCCTACCCACTCTTTCTTTGTCTCCGTTCCAGGTTGGAAGGGTGGAGATTGGCTCGTTTTGGCTACATGGTCCAAGTTAGAACCTGAAAATCGACCTACATTCACTGGTAACCTTCGAATCAATGCAACATAAGCGGTGCTTTGACGAACAAAATCTGAATTTACTGAAGTTAAACAAAATATTGAAAAAGATTGAGACATAATAAGAGAAATTGAATACAAAATAAATAACATAAATGCTTTCTATTAAATTGGGAGAAGCACTTTATGTTAGAAATTTTAAATATGAGATTGCAATTGTAAAGGAAATGGAAAATATTATTTGAAAATATTATTTAAATATATTGGAGTGCGAAGTCACTGTCATGTATATATAAAAATAGCAAACCAATTTAAAACTGGCACAAAAATGATAAAATATACTATTAAATTTACCCATTTTGTAACTTTTTATGTTGCCGCAATACAAAATTTTATCAAGATAGAGCAAAATAAAACGATTTTTACAAATAGATTAATAATTTTCTTTGCCATTTTTGATAGTTTGACGTCCATCCCATTCGTGACATTTATAACAATTTAAATATATTAAAAAAATGTTTTAACAATTTGAACAAATAGAAAAAAATGTGTCACGTTGGCAGAATCTGGATATTATTGTAAATTGTTAAAAATTTTTTTATATAATTAGAAAATTGCAAGTTCTTGCAATTCCTCTCTTCCTAGGTACTGCAGTGCACGTTGCTTTCGTGTTTGAGCAGTCGCAAAAATACATTTTATCGTTTTTCTGCATAAATGTGCGCCATGGCTACACGCGACCGAGGCGAAATGTTAAAGTACGCGGATACATTTCCAGCGATAGTCGGCGGGTTGCGATTAATGCTTCGCGGAAGAGAGGCGTGACTAGCGTAGAAGTAGACCACGGTAACCCGAACTTCGAATAGGTAAAGGCCGCTTTTTAGTGACTATTTTTAGCGATCCAAGAATGTAACAAAAAAAATGAATACATGCAGGAATAATTCGGAAAAAAATATTTTATCTATATCGACAACACTGTATGTACAGGAGCATGTTGTTATGTAAATAAAACTATATCTGTGACACAAAACTATAATACGCTATTCGGCGGATAATCGCGAAAAGTGAATTGCAACGTGAACTACCACGCAAACTATGCAATAGGGATAACTTGACTAGCGCGCACTCGAAACGTAAACGTGTGCACTTAGGTAATGTTATTACATGTATTTACATAATGCGCCGAGACGTGCCTCGTGTATGTTTAGTATAATGTTGTATGTCTGACTGGAGCATTCCCATGCTTCAATGATGGATAGATTATCATCATGTGTGTGTAATTTCCGCGATAAGTTCAATTCACGTGCAACAACATTGATGAATTTTTAAAAAAAACATTAACATTAACGAACTTTTTAATTATGTGCTCATATTAAAAATTTTAAGCTGGGATCACTTTTATTTATAAAACTTTCATCATCCCTTGTGGATTAACTTCTGCAATAATTCAGTCAGTAATTACAGTTAAAATATTATTTTACAACTTATATTATAAATAAACATCTCCTCGGAAAAACTTTGTAAAAAAATAAATATTCGTGCTTGCAGAATTTGATTTAAATTTAAATGATTACATCAAAAAGATTCGATGTCATTATCTACGTAAATTTCTACGTAAATTTCTGAATACTGGAAAAAAGATTGTTATCGCATCACCGCAGAAACATAAACATATAAATTTTGTAATTGACCTGATATCTGCAACAAATTATGGATCTCGGGAATAGTCACCTGGGAAGATGGAAAAGTGTTTTTATCTATTCTAGCAGCAAAAAAAAAATATGGAAAATATTCTTTAATAAATTTTTTTCCTTTTTTATTAATTATTCTTTACGAACTTTTAAATATGCATCAAAAACTCGCAATAAAAAAGCGTCATACATATTAATCAAGATTTTGATTTTTTTTAGAAATACTGTTATAATAAGTTATTTTACGTGATTATTCTGTAACTTAAATATTTCATTTAATGTTTGTTCGATTTCTATTATACTTACTTTCTTCATAAAATTATGATTAAATTCATGTCATCCACGATTTCTCAAGCACTAATAAATTGGAAAACAACTGATATATAATATCATCAATAATAATAATCTTAAATTTTTAATTGAGGTGTATTTTACATGCTAGTAATCATTCACGATCACTGATTAAAAAAAATCAAGTACTACTCTCGAGTTAAATATTTTGAGAGGGGAAGCCCGGTAATGATTGTACGAAGGAAAAGGGCTTGCGACGCGGCAGCGAAAAAATTGAATGCCTCTGCTGGAAAATGTTTTGCCATGGCAACGCTATTTCCGCGCAACCCCAGCAGAGATAAGCAAGAAATGTTGTTAAGAAGAAGCGTAGTTCCTGATTTCGTGGCGCACCTCTTTCAGAAACACCGTCAGAATAGAATTGTTTCCAGGCTTGTGTATTTTCTTCTCTTTCTCTCCCTCGTCTTTTTTCACTTCGCTCGTTACATAACGGGGCTGCAGTTTTAAGGGAATGAGGAGAACGGGGATGAGAGGTGGGAACTGGAATGGGACGGAAATAGTTTGCGTTATCGATCCAAGTACGCCCGATACGCGCGGATCTTAATGTAATTATTTTTAACTAAATGTGAGATTCGAAAAACAGTACCGCGATAGCCCGTGGCACTGCAGCGCTGATAACGATGTTGCATCATGAATAAATGCGTTTGTACGGCGGAGATGCTTCGTGATTAATTTAAGCAATTCGTATCGTGCGAATCGATTTAAAGACAATATATACGTTTGCTACATATTAGCGCATATTTAGATTCCTCGAAATTATGCGATGTATTTCGTTCGACGTAATCCGTACTCCATTCCACAAAATACACAAGTGAATAAATATTTTAGTTGCTGTTTGTATAGAATAGATCATAGATCGTCTGACGTGTATTCATTGAAGAATATTGTGTTCAATGGGAAGACTATAACGTGCAGGGTAGCGGCGCAGTAATACATTAAAAATAGATTGAAGCGTGAGATGAAATGCCAGGCACTGTACATATATGGCATTCTTTATATAAAAGAGTGCTTCTTCTTTTTATATTTATAATACGTATTTTCTTCTGGAACTCTTTATAATTTATTCGGATTTCTGTTGGATTTCTATTTAAACTTCGATATTATTTTGCGTATATTACATTTTTTGCAAGCTTTCGATAAATAAATTTTTGTTAATTACTTAAAGAAATATAAATGATTCTTTTTTATGTATATTTCCTAAAAATTAGGAAAGCTTATATCACAGGCTGTTAACATAATAACACAATAATACACTTGAAATATTATGAAAATATCCTGACATAATCGTACGAATCTATTTACCATAGCATTGTAATGTAAATGCATTAACGTTATGTAAATTAACAAAGTTATTGGAACAAAATGCGAAATTGCTTGCTAAAAATTCGCTTAGAAGGGAATAATGATTCTTTCGCTACGTTCTTTGTCGACGAGGATCATTATCTCCACCCAAAGGACTTATTTTATTTGCACGTGCTGTAGGGATTCCGCGATCGATGTAACGGACATTTCAGGCTGTTAAAGGTCAGCGGTAAAGGTAAAAGCGTAACGTAACAATGTAATACCTATACCTGAGGTAATCGACTATCCGTTGCTCGCGGCCCCCGTGGCATTTCCGTTTATGAATTACGAATACCCGCATAAAATGTCCTATCGCATGCGTGAACTGCGAATTTATTACGCGGCCCGTTACAACGAACGAATATCGATAGCCGGATTAATCCGTCTATTGCTCTCTTTGTGTTATTTATTGTTACGTATTGCGTTGAATCTCGATAGGTAAACAAAAATGACAGTACACTGTCGCACATATTCCAGGCGAAACTGCGATAGTGCAGGTGTATTGATGACTGCAACGCCAGTTTCCTGTTTCGAGAATTGCCTCATATTGTAAAATCCATCTTGATTTACAAAATGTTACGATTCATGTTCAGCAAACGGGACGATTTTAGATAATGGGAACTTACCTATATCTGTTTATACATAGAAAAAACTGATTTGTTGAAGTATTTAAGAATTTAGTCAGATATAGATCTGAAAATCATTTTATTGAATTATCAAAATAATTATATGGGATACGCATAAACTGGTCGCTAGAATGTTTTTTTATAGCGTTGCTCATGCTTGGATTTCTTACGTAATTTTGATAGTCTAACAAAATTATTTTCAGATCTGTATCTAGCTAAATTTTTAGATACTTCGGCAAAACTATTTTTTCCATATATATATATATAGAAAGAATAAGGAAGAAAGTCAAAATACACACAAGATAAGAAGAAAATGAAAAATCATTTTTCTCCATCATACTTGTAATCCCATATTATTCGAAATTTGTCTCGCGCAGATTTCCACTTCACTAAGGCAAGATTAGAAACGTTTACACATTATTATAAGTCTAGGGTGACGATTTAATTACTTGTTCGATATCTATGCTCGATTCGTGAATGGCTTTTGCAATTTCTCGTTAAGCTCTCACCGCTAGACGTGCAACGAGATATCGTTTCCTTCCGCTGCGCTTCGTTCTCGACGCGTAATGCCTTTTCCCACACTGACGTTCGTGACTGGAAAACCGCGCGGCTGGGCTGGAAAACCTTGGCTAGAAAACCTTTGACGTCAAGGAAATGTCCACCCACTCATACCCCTGTCGTTTCCTCCTCCTTGCCTTGTCCTTCTCTTCCATGGCATGCGAGCGAGGAATGCTTTATGAGACGGAGAATTTCGTTTCCCACGTTGTGCAGTATGTTATAGATTTTTTTTTGTGACCGTGAGTAGAATTAAAGTACGCAAGGCATTCGGGGCTTCTACCGAGTCAAGAACTTCTTTATGCATTTAAAAACAGAATGCGACTAGTTTTCTTCCTAATCAGCTTTTTTAATTTTTAATTTACTTCAAGTACGTCAAAATAATTTAAGTACATTTCTATCTCTTTTTTTTATTTACGTAATTAAATTCGTTTTTCTTTTTTAATTTTAATCAATTTGAATAAGAATATTCTCATCGCAGCTGGATTCGGATAAACGTTCCTTACATGTAAAATAATCTTTTGCAACAACAAAGTATTTTCGAAAACAACCAATGACTTAGAGTTGACAAGAACGTAATTTGAAGGAGGTTGGCAATGTGCTTCGGTTGGCTATTGTTGAATCTACCGTAGTACATTCATCACGGGAATTACTCGAGGCGAAGGTTCCACTCTATGGACGATTTTTCAAAGGGAACGCTGGACATTTCTACGTACTCACGGGCTGGTAACGGTATGTTCGGCGTCAGAATAACCTCGCGGACCGAAGCTTCGCGGCCTGAAAATCTTTCTGGAAACAAGTCTGAAGCTTACTTCGACGTCGAAAGGCATCCTATCGTCGTGACGCATCACAAAAATTGCACACACCGATCAATCTAGATAATTTATTAAATACAATGCGTCGTTAAGGCTAATACATGCCATTCAGCGTAGTTAAGCTAAAATTTCCATCACATTAAAAACATAATTGTATATATAGTAATCGAAACTGGGAATTTAATCCGTCGTCGACCCACGTGTTTTTCGAGTTAATCGAATTGAAGACCCGACGGCATAGAATTAAATTTTACGTATTTGATTAAAACGAGAACGAGCGTAATATTGCGATTAATCGGCATGCTTTTGTTTTGAATACCTGCACATTGGCGTTAAATAAAAGAAGAATGCAGTTATTAACATATATAAAAGATATTATGCTACTTTCGTTGTGTATAAAATATAATTCTTGTTCAACAATTTGATGGAGCTGCTTTATGTTTTGTTTTAATTCATTTTTATTGTTGATAAACTAATACAATTGTAATAAGTAATATAAGAGAATATTCCTTTTTTCTTTTTTTGGTAGTAAAAAATAAAATTTAATAATTTTTAATAAATACTTTCTATTTTATAAAAAACTTTGAAATTACTGAATGAAACTAACGATATTGAATAATCTCGAATTCTATTGTTACTTTTTTTAAATTGTTTTCTCACTACCTAATCGTTAATTGTATCTCACCGACTCGCTTTATTATAAGAATCGACATCCATTATATTTCGATTAATGCTTAGAAAGGCACGATAGATCTTTCGTACCCGTATCCGCGTTAAGACGATACCCGCAACGTCGATGCGTCTGCAATGTTGGCTTCAATTAATCTTTGCGCTTGACGTATCGACGCGTTATGTAGCTTTATCGGAGAAATCGTACACGAGAAAGTGCAGGTATCGACAAAAGAAATTGGCCTATGGTACTTGCGTTGTTTCTTCTGCACTGACCCGAAAGATATCTTCTCGTTATTAATCAAATTTGAAAATTTGCAAATAGTAGCAACGATTCATCAGTTTCTTATCATGTAAGTACACGAAATTGCCATACTAATCTTTTCTGTAAAGATGCTTCGCACGTTTAGAATTGCGAGAATCTTTATGCTTTTAGTGCGCAAAATAGAATTCTCTAAGTCGTAGCGCACGCCGGGTCTTTAGCGAATTCGAAAATAATGATTGCGAAATTCCATGCCGCATTCTCAGAAACTTCAGAAAGGGAACCTTAACCTCCATATGCGCAGCCTCCTCAATTTCTACACTTCACGAAATCCTAACAGTATCAAACTTTGTTAACGGCTGGTTATTAAAGTCGATCCTACTTTTGTTGTATTTAACTGCCTGATAGTTATTGTTTCCTCAAAATCACTTATTGATTCAATTTGTCAGTTACTAGAAGATATAACAGGCGTTTCATTTCCCTAGTTGTTATTTTGCAGTTGAAAATTTCTTAAAAACATCTTGCCATTTGTATCTCTAAACTGATACAATGACTTGAAAATGTAATGATGACTTGTGATCTTTCAATGTTGCTAAATGATCTTTTGTACGCAAAGTACCTCTTTTTGATGACAGTCAAACTACGAGTCCTTCCAACTTTTCGTTTGATTGCTACCATCTCGCTTTACTGGTCCACAAATATCTCTCTTAGTATTTTTACTTGCTAATTCTCGAGCGCCCCTCATCTCTCTTCGTCAGGCGAGTCTCAGCACAGGTCACAAGTCCGACGACAGTTCTATAGATTCGGAGTTTCGGTCTTCTAGATAGTTGTGAGAGGACTTGAGTATGGGTAGCAACGTAAAGTAGTTTCTGTTTCCGGCAGTTACTCGGACTTTGAATAACCATTATTGAATACGGTATCTACTCTATTATTGATAGTGGCAAAGTATCTAAGAAACCACGATAGTTTGAATGTAAATGCAAATCAAAATGGAGATTATTAAATTTTAGAAGCTAAATTACATTGAAGAATTATGTATGAATAAAGAATTACTTTCAGAGACCTAAAAGGAGTAATTAAAAATGGAGTAATGGTGGTCAGCGAAATAATTAGTGCGCAAAGAAAATTTTTTTTTTAATATAACAATTTAATAATTAATCATATACTTTGGCAAAGTACAATGTTCTGTTATTTTCAAATAATTTTATGTCTATAAAATTTAAGAAAAAAAATGCTTATTCAAAGCTTATTAACGTTATACAGTTTATATATAACATGTAACATTTTTTTTAAATGATTTAAAACGAATTTAAAAATAAATTTTTATTCGTTCTGTATATTGTGTATAACAATGTCACTAATTATTGGAGTTGTCATTAAGCTTTTTTTTTAGCGTATTTTAACGTCTCAGACATTATGCAATCATTTAATTTTTATTAGTTTTTTGAGAAAAAGTTGCAGAGACTACTCACTTTTTTATAGCTCGACTATCTGCTTTCGTCATCCAGTATCAACTTAAATTTCTTGGAAATTGCATAACGATTAAATATAGCTACGCTTCGCGACCTTTCGGCAATCTCTAACCTTTCGGAGACCGAGAAAGAAAAAAATTTGGTCCGGAATCCGAGATCAAATCTCATCGATAGGTCGAAATTAATCGGGACACACCGTGGCTTATCTTTTTTTTATTTCTCTGCACTGAAGTACATCAATGCCACGAATTAATCTGATAGTAATCTGTGCACTATCAATCATCTCTTTGTGTCCACGTGTTTGAACTTTAATTAGTGTTGAAGGAATAATAATAGTATTTTGTTGTTAAATAGCTCAACAGTAAGTAAAGATAACTTAAATTTTGTTTTATATTAATTAATTTTGTCGCTATATCGAGATAAAAAAAGTTTATTAAATTCGTATAATTATTACCCGAAGAATAAGATCTTGTTTGTAATTAATTACATCTGTAAAGCGCGAGTTACAAAATAAACAAAACGCAGTATAAATATTAATGTTTTACATTGTCATTTGTTTGAATGCGTTTAATTTCAGTGACATATATTTAAATACTTGCTGACATTTTTGCGTCCTCTTACATTGCTAAATGTAAGTTTCAACAACATTCTGTTTAAATAAAAATAATTTAAAAATTAATTTACGATGTTCAAGTGGAACAGTACATATATGTCAATGAATATAATAAATCAAATATGAATTTATATAGTGCGTAATAAATCCTTGGATGATTTAGTTCTATTATATATAGTAATTTTTTATTATATATAGTAACTTTTATACGTCTGCTAAAAAGCAGTACTATATTAAACTGTATTGTTAGTTATTTAAATAGCCGCCACTAGAATCGATTTCGAATACGGAAAACAAATCCCTGTGACAAGAGGACTCGATAAAGAGAACTATTGTATTCGAGTGTTCGAAGAGATTAAGTAATTGGCGGCATTTCCGCAAGCTCTTGTAACGAGAAGAAGGTACAAATCGCAGTTGCAAAAAAACGCTCGAGAATCACGGATATGCTATTGTTGGGATTTTGTAGAATAGCTTGCTTTGCAACTAATGTCAAAAGGGGATAGCTGCGAGGGTTTCCGAGGCTATAAGGGTGAGAAAGCGATATTACCGGCCGTTGCACGTAGTGTGCTTGGGAAGGCATCGATCCTTTTCCTTTCCTACCTTCCTATTACATTTTCTTGGAAAGTACAAACAGGAAAGAGAATGGAAGATAAAAGATGACGCGTAGGAGGATAATAGGGTCGAGAAGGAAAGAAAGGATGCATAGTTGTTGCATACCTTTGACTTTAGAAGGCACAAGAGTGATGTTTTTTTCGAAACGTCATATTTAACATTTTATTTCTATAAAAAAATGAAGAAAAATTAAATATTTTTATTAATTTACTTTTGTTAAGAGAGAAGTTAATATTAATTTCCTCATTTATTTTATTATATCCAATAAAATAAATTCTCAGCCGTGGAGAAGGTAAATCATTGTAAAGTTAAAAAATGCAAAGAAAAATAAGACATATGGTGTTTGTATGCACAAAAGAGGAAAACATTGTATATCTATTATTGGCAGATTTTGTTTTTTGAAAGAACTATCGCGACGATGAAGAAATAGCATTTGTTTATCAACTTTGAATGTAAGAGTGAACGAGCCTCGGGATAAAATGCACAGAAATTCTTTAACTTGATATTTAACTTATCTAAAAGACATTTTAACTTAAAAAGCATTTAATGCTATACTTTAATCGATAACTGAAGCAATAGAACCTGAAAATCCTTTTCAAAAAGAAAAATGTTGAATTAGCACTCTGTTTACATTAAATAAAAATTTACCTTTTTATCTTTTTCAAATATAAATTTTATTAAACACTGGACACTGTAATTAACTACTATTAATTACAAAATTATATGACTCAAAATACAATACAGATTATTGCGAATGATATAAGCCATACATCGAGCAAACAATACGATCTTAGGAAAATTTAGTAGTGACATAAATGGTCCTCAATTTTGACGTTAACCAATTTTTTTATAAGATTTACGTCACCCAATCTGTCAACATGTTTGAATGTCAGAACGCAGAAAATTGTCAGAGGAAAAAGACGCGGCAACGTCGCGGTAACGGCTGCAGGGGTGGCAGAGACGCAGTAGGGGTTGCTGCGAAGTGTAGGGGCGCCGATCAATATGGTGGCAGGGGAGGGTGTGGCAAGGGAAGGAGGGGTACTTTCGGAAGACAGGGTGAGACGGGAACCAGGTACGCGCAATTCTGTCGCGTTTCAGTGACCTTGAGCCTCCTCCTCTCCCCGACAGAAGCTCCTCTCTAGCTATCTAGATACACACGTTTATTCAAATCCTTTGACTGGTTGATGCTTCCCCATCGTACGAAGGAGGTTAAAAAAAAACTATATTTTTCAATAAGGTGATTTTTTAAAATTAATTATTGCAGAAAGGGATGAAAAGCATAATGTTTCGATGTAATGTCATAGCCGTTACATCGGCTAACTTCAGCACTTAGGAACTTCCAGTGCAGTCATGCCGCGAGAATTTCTGAGCAGCAGCTATATATAGAATGTTCTAAAAGCAACACGATTCTAGTTCGAACGGAAAATTTAATTTATTAGTGTTATTTCCCGTTATTATAATTTATCATTGTCTAAACCATACAGAATGTTTTATTCACTAGATACTGTAACTTTTTATTCATTAGATACTGTATTGACATTAAAATAGACAGAGACACTTTTATAACTTATTTCAATTTATAACTATATTTTTAACTCTCTATATACGAGTCAGTAATGTTAATATTATTTCGTTAATAAATGTCTAGCGTTTTTCTTCCTTAAAAGATTCATTTCCAACATTTTCGTAAGATTACAACCATATCTTTCGAAGGTATATTTCGCGGAGTGAGCTCTAGCGCGCCAGGATAAAACACGACTAACACGAGAGTATTGTATGCTTTGTGCTGCAACAACGGTGTGCCCTGAAAAAATAATTTTGTAGCGAGACCGTCGTAAGTCGTGATAAAGCGTAACAGAATGAACTGTATGCCGGAAGTGGAAACGGCGGCAATGTATGCTCCACGCAACGATACCGAATTCCACCCTCCTCCTCATCAAGTCCTTATCTTTATCTCCGAAGCCAAGCTCGTTTGCTCTGTTCCTGACGGCGCTTCCGTATTCTACCTCGGGATGATAAGATATTTCAAAAATGTGAAGCAGTAAGTTTCGAGCTTTTCTCGAAGATAAGATAACAGTACTTGATATTTTACATTTTTTTTACGTATTTATATTAATTATATTATATTTTATATTTTATCATATTTTATACGATGTTTGGAAAACTTAGAAGATTATTATATAAACAAATTGAGTATTGAATAGCAAATATTATTTATAAATTATTTTAAAATTATTTAAAATTATCTTGAAAAAAAGAGTACCGTTCAAAAAAGATGATATTTGTACATGTTTATTTATATATTCTCAGTAGATTCATTTATAATATATACAACTGTTGTATAATATATAGTTGTATAATATATACAATTGTAATATATACAACATCTTTTACTGTAATGTTTTTGCACATTCATAAAATTTCGAGATATTCTGTATAATATTGTATTCGCTTAATTATAATTTTCTAGTCATATTTTGCTTCGTAGTTTTTAAATTTCAAAGGTCTACGTTTTCTCGCGCTTTCATTATCTTTTCATGTTCGCAAATTTTTCATTTGCAAGTTATGTTTATTCTATTTTGTATGCCATGTATTACGTTTAGTCCATTTCGTTTCAAGAAACAAAATGTATGTAAAGAAGATATTTATATTTGCAAATTTAAATATAGAGATCTGCTTTTAACTGTCAACGCAATGCTAACGCTAAAATAGAGGATTTCGGTTACGGAAATTTTACGAACATCGCATTGCCAAGTAGTACGAGTCAATATTTTGTCGGGTCGTCGTTTCTCGTTTGTGGAAGCTATCGATTGGCTCGTCTTCTTTCGCCGTTAGCACTTCGCTGACATCCAGACTCGTCGATGTTCTCTCCCTTTTTCAGGAAAACGACGTTTCTTCGCCCTACGAGTTTACAGTCGCTCGATCGACCGTGAATATACTTCTGACTCTCGAGAACGAGAGTCGTTTCAAGCCACGAAAATTGAAGGGATCGTATGTTATCGGCCTAAACGAACGTCCTTTCTATCTTACCATTTCGTGAACAATATTATTTTCCGCGTCGATAAAGTATATAAATCAGTATTATACTTTATTTGCTTTTATAATATGGACAAAAAATTGCGACACCGATTTAATAATAGATCGAAAAACAAATTTAAGTGAGAAAAGAAAAGAGAAAGAGATGAATAATTTAGATGAATAAGTTTATAAATAAATTTAGTGATCAATAAGTATAAGTTGATTTTTAAAAACATTAAGTAAATTTACGAATTTATAAAAAAGGAATTTTATTAAATTATGTAGATAATAATATAGTTCTGTATAAATAAAAAAGCGATATATTAAAAACTTATTTTTATTTTCATTTATATTTCCGCTCCAATTTTCTTATAAAAGATTAAATACATTTATCTTTTATTTCAGAGACAGAGAGAGAGAGAGAGAGAGAGAGAGAGAGAGAGAGCACAAAAATGAGATTAATATTATCCGGATTTCGTCTTATCCAAAATTTTGCAGTTTTACAATTTTAACTTCTTCAAGCAGCTTTTTAATTATTCTGTAAAAAAATAAAATAAATTCAGTTTAAAAAATGGCAACACATCTAGTTAATATTCATTTAACAATGTGAGAATCTACATACTATGCATATTTCATCGATTATCATTTTCGACATTATCTGATCGAATGGTATCGCACAAAATAAACGAACGAACAGATCCATAATTCGTGGCCTTATCCCTCCAATTAGAAACTATACGCTAGATTACAGAAATGCAAGCACGATTTCAATTAGTAGAAACTTATCGATTGGAAGAATGTTGCCTTGTCGGAAGGAGGGGGAGATAGAGGGAATGGACGATAAATTCGTTAATTAAACTAACGAACGGCGAAATTTCGCGCGGCGCGTAAAGAAAAGACGACGAAGTTTCAGTTGTCGAAAATTAACGAAGCCATTCAGCCGACAAGAATATTCCTGATCGCATCCTTGATCGCGTATTAATATGAATTTGCTGTTCGTTTAGTTTGCAATCAATAATGCCTGATGTAGTTTATCTTCGCCTGTGCGTAATTTTAATAAGGAAAACATATGATATCTACGCACTGGTGTGAAATCTAGGTCGTGACTAATTATGCTGCAAGCATTTAGTCTGAGCAACGAGATAAAGATTGATTTATTAATTAAATCCAAGTAAATTACTTGGACAAAGTAACTCAAGATTTAATTTCCGGATTAGTGAGGAAGATGAATTAAACGATAAACTTTATATGCCGAACGATGATTGATGAATCGAATCATTGTTGTATAAGGAAACGTCGATTGAGATAAATATCGCTCGTTTTTTAGTTTTGCCTATGTATCTAGTTCTGTCAACATCAGTCGTCGTTTCTAAATATCACAGTACAAATTACGGTTGTCTATTCGGAACGAGATAGCCTATATAGTCATGTATAAAACGTTGATGGCAATTTGCCGAGGGAATGTATGCCGTGGCTTAAGGGGTTAGATTTTGAAATTGCTGGCTGTGATATGAGATTGCACAGCGGTAGAAAGATGATATTGAATGTGAAGCTGCTTGTCCGCGAGCTTACGCCTTACTGGGGGTCAGGAGAAAAGCTCTCGTGACCGAAAAGAATCGCCGTTTCCACGGGCAAACGAGCTGCCATCATTTCTACGAGGTAGAATCTTGCATGGGACGCGCCTAGATGGAAGAAGGTCAGGTGGAGGAAAGATGGAGATTCTCGGCGAAAGGTTGGAAGCTTTGCGATTGTGTTTGCTCGGACTTCTCGCGCATATTTCATATCCAGACTGCGTCCTTTACCCTTTTTACCTTTTCTTTCATGTTTTCGTATCTTGCACAGCGTTTGCCGTACGTAGAGCTTTTCTTCCATTGTTCCGTTCACTTATTTCATCAACTCCGTAAAGCAGTTCCGTCGAGAATACATGGCAGCATTTCTTGACCCATTTATTATAAATTTTTTAAAAATAGATACTGTTATTGTTATACAAATTTGGATAATTACGTACAAATAAGTAAATGTGCATTTACATATTGTTATTCTAATTCAATATTGACCCTTAATTTGTAATTTTAGTCTTTTTTAGTACAATCAAATTTCACTCTAAAATTATTTCGAAATAAAAAAAAAGCGGAGTTCTGGTTTTCCTCATAAAATAGCTTGTTAAAAAAAAACTATTTAATATTAAAATTTTCCACATTTTTAAAAATCTAGAACAGTAAAAATAGATTGCAAACGAAAGGTTAAAACTTGATTTATGAATAATATTATAAATTAACTTTTATTTTTTTTTTTTAAGGAAATATTAATAATCAAGAAAGAATCAAATAATTTAATAATGATTAAAAGAAATTTTTATTGTATGTTCATATAATTATATTATATATTGTTTATACAGTATTATTGATTTCATAGTTCATGAATTTCGTTGTTATTGACGGCTAACAATATGAATAGTATTAGATTGCATTAGCTGTAATAAAGACACTTTAATAGTAGCAATATGTATCTTTTAGGGCTTGATGCAAATGACGATAATAATTATAACTGTTTCGAATGATATGTACTATCCTGCATTATTTGGCGGTGTATCGAGTCACATTGTTCTCACAATAGCATCCAATTAAACGATGCAATCGAATCAATTGTAATGGAATTTGAGATAAATACAGACAGATAAAAGAGTAAATACATGATTTATTTTTTGTACAGTCTTTTAGACAAAATATGAATGAGTTAGAAATAATCTTGCTGTTATTTCCTTGGCATTTCGAGTTCTAGACAGTTATAAATTTTACGATTATTAACTTCCTGATGACCATGCAACACGCGTTTGAATTATAGCGCAGTTGTTGTAGTCGATTTT
>Ga0157363_1002302_pt1 | contig 16740 bp, 11 predicted proteins | sample AttsexASBM1_FD_111477 | JGI IMG/M metagenome (GOLD analysis project Ga0157363, IMG submission 111477) | Fungus gardens microbial communities from leaf cutter ant in Ribeirão Preto, State of São Paulo, Brazil - Atta sexdens ASBM1 | ecosystem: Host-associated > Fungi > Mycelium > Unclassified ... | reverse complement strand
GAACAAAAAAAATAAGTTGCTGCAGGAAACAAGCAGCAGGAGGGTGGATCCGGTATAAATCGACCTGCAGCGCAGCGCTCGTAATTGCGTTCGGCGACGACGATAGTAGTGTCGCTTTTAATTAATGCGACACACTTTTTCCCCCCATCACTGAAAAGTGCCACATCCTCGTAATCCACACCACGGCCGTCCCACCGAGTCCGCATGAGAACGTGCGATGGGGGGGTTCGTTAAATAAATGGAGAAAAAAATCCGCCATGTCGTGAACTGCACGCACTTCTGTTTATTCTGATTTTGTACGGCACGGATTAACGAAGTGAATGTGTAGAGTGCAACGAGTGTTAGAACACGGCAGTGTACGATTTCAGAATCGTGTATATTTGAGACGTACTGATGACTGGCGCTAAAATTAACTTATAAAAATTTAGATCCTTTTAGCACAAGACATTCTATTTAGTGTGTCATTTTTTGTGTAATAGCGAATTCAATTGAACATACTCAGTGCGTATTAAAGTCATCATATAAAATAATGTAAAGATACATTTATAAATAAATATAGAAATTGATTAAATCGTGAAATACTCAATACATTTTTTTGTATTATTAGGTAAAATATGTATTTTATAATTTGAAATATTTGCATTTCATTTTTATACTGAAATAAATCAGTATAAACGGTTTTGATATGCATCAGTGCGCACTAGTGCTTCCAAATTCGCCATAAGTTTCACGTAATTTTTATATAAAGAGATAATCTAAATCTTTTTAAGATATTCGTGTAAATTCTTTTTATCTATGCATTATTGATAAAATAATAAATATATTCACTAAGAGAATAAGTTTGAACACAGGGACGGAAACACGAAGAGGGCGGCAACCCTCTGAGTACGAGGGATGGTCTGCCGTGCCCTGCGGTAATTTCCGTCCTCGAATTGAAATGTTATTACGTTAGCGACACGTTCCGGTATTCCTCTCGTCCTCTCTCATTGCCTTTATTTTCCATCTACTAGCTTTTTCTTGTAAATGTGATTTGAGGCGAACGAGCGCATAAGGGAAATAAGAAAGAAAAGAGGATCAAAAAAGAGAAAAGCAATAAAATATATTCTGGAGGAAATTTGATTATTCTTTTGCGGAAAAGAAAGATAAAATTATAAATAATAAAAAGAGAGAAATTAAATAATATTAACTTGTTTTCATATTTCCTAAAATGTTCAATAAACGAATCTGACGCAACAAAAAGGAATTTCAATCAAAGGAATAAAATAAAGTAGAGAACAGGTACAAAAGGAGCTGCTTGACACGATCTATAATCTAATTCGTCTCTTAGGGGGAAGAAAATAGGGAAAACGGAGCGAAACGCCGAGTCGTTAATCCCAACATGCAGTTTCTGCGAAGCGAATTCCGCGCAGGGAACGACAGTCCTATGGAATCGAATTAAATCCTGGGATATACGATTTTCAGTGAACATATCTCCGACCCCGCGAATCGCCCGAGATCCGCTCGAGATTTCCCGGCGTGAGTTGCATGCAATCGGAAAAAAGGAGCCCGACGAGTTTCTCCTCCTCTTTAGACATAATTTATGTACGAATCTCCGTGCGTTATTCGCACCTTTGTGGTCCGTAAGACAGTCCGTTTGCACAGCAAATTATTCGCGAAATGACTTAAGTTTAATTTACGATTTAATGAATAATATAACCATAATATAACATTTTGACAATCTGAAAATTAATAGAAATTGAAAATTTTTATACGAAAATATCGAGATTACGAGATAATTTCCAATTTGTAAATAATCAATTTTCGTCAATGATATTACGTGGACTTTGAGTGACCAATACATATAGCAATCTGTATGAAAATCATGTTAGCTGCGAATTGTATAACAATTTGCATCGGATTAGGCGGGTGCGTCGTAAAATTATATTTACGAGTTCAACGATTTCGCATTCCGACGAGTTTCTCTGACCGCAACCCGAGAAAGCTCCGTCGAAAATCCTGAAGTTTCATTTCCATAATCACAGTCTGTATAATTTACTCGACTTTCTATTGAACAAGTACATTCGGGGGATATTTTCTCGTATTTGATTCGCTCACATTTTTTCCATCCTATTTTTTATTATCAACAAGACCATCTTGTGAGCGACATCTTGAAGCCAACATCTCCGCATCGTCGAAAAAAAAAAAAGAAATAGAAAAAAAAGCCTGAGTTCCTCGCGCGACATTCTGATGTCTTGAAAACAGGAACATTCCGGTGGTTTAACGCCGACAGTGTCGTCCATCCCCCATGCAAGGCGATGGTTCGACGCTATTCCTGTTCCCCTTTTCTTTTTCCAGAAGCGAGATGGAGAGAATCAGAGAGAAAGAAAGCGAAAAGAGAAGAGAAATTGAAGCGCGAAGGTAACCATTCCGAATAGCGATGTTCTTTGCTATAAGGGGGAAAAGGTAGAGGTAAAAGACGACACAGGTACAGGGGAGATCTCGTGACTTTTATTGCATTCGACCGTGTTAATCCCGAGCACCCATAAATTCATTCAGTAGGAATTACTTCTTAACCTCTTCGGCATTTCACTGAGTTCATCCTGTCGAAGTCTTAATTAACATACACGATCTTTCTTTATTATCGAAGGAGAGATTTCTGTATTGCGACAATTACACATATCTAAGTATTATAATTAAATTAAATGGCATGTCACAAGATTCTGATTTATAGACACGAGAAAAAATGAATCCATTATACTTCTATGCAACGTGAATTATTGATAAAATTGAAGTTATAGAAATGACATTCGAATACATTTTTTTTGTATTATAATTAAAGCCGGGTTCTACACATATTTCGATAAACTGCCAGTACTGAAAATCTATTCACATGTTACATGTATATATAGAATTTTAATACTGGCAGTGTAGGTATATTGGAACACAGCCCAGCCTAATCTGTAAAATAATTCCATATTTTGGAATAAGCGTAAAAAGAAAGAAAATAATTTATCGCAATAATTCGTAGGATGGCAACGAAAAATCTTTCTTCATTATCGAAGAAGATTTCTGTGTAACACGAATTGGATATAAATATTGTAATTAAATCAAACGGTACGTCGTGTCGCAAGATTTTGATTTATGCACAACAAAAAAATGGACCATTATATTTATGTGCAACATAAATCATTTAAAAAATTGAAACATCGAATTATACAGAAATGATTGAATACATTTTCTACTGTACGATAAAGTCTGTTAAATTATTCTGTATTTCGTGACAAGTGCAAAAAGAAAGAAAATAATTTACCGCGACAATTCGTAGGATAGCAATGAGAGGTCGACGGAAAACCGAAGGGAAAAAGTAAACTTTTAATCAGTCGGTCTCCCTATTATCTCGGCAACCATTCCAATTCTTCGAGGTTTCAGTCTTTCTCGTCCACCTATTTCTCTCGTCTGCCAGGATGGTACACCCACCAAATTACATCGTCGCAAATCCCCTTCCAGTGGCATTAATTAGCTCTTGATTCCTCCGCCATCGATCTCGCGACAACTCCGGTAATTTGATTCTCGCTTGCGACGCGATTTGAAACATGCAAGCTACGTTAATATGTGCGACATCGGAAATCTCACCCTTAGATCAAAGAACGGATTAATACAAACATCGAGGATATATCTACATATATATGTATGATAGAATAGATTACGTTGATGAAATCAACGTTCGTCTAAAATGTCGATTCCGCCCGTAACGCCATCCTGTTTGCATATGGCTATACAAAATGAAATTATCGTCTGTTCCTCATTCAATAATAGTTCACTGAATTTAAGAAATACTGATGTACATATTGTATAATCTAATTTTCTTTTAACTTAATTTAATGTTAAAAATACTTATTTTTGATCAATCAATTCTATATAATACTAATAAAAAAAAGAGTATATAAAATGAAAAATTCCATATTCGGTCAAAGTAATTTTTTCACGTCTAATAATATTCTTGTGAATTTATACAATTTCTAATTTCAATTAATTGTACACCGATTAATTGTCGGTCTTGAAACAATCCTAAATCCGAAGCTGGAATAGTTATATCACAAATTAAATTGACAAGCAATTTAATATTATTTCTGCAAACAAGCATCTTAAAAATTGTAAATAATTTATTGCAAAAAATAGAAAAATATTTAAAAATGTATATTTCTTCTAAATAATATTCGGTTCAAATTCTGTAATTTTCGCAATATTATTTCGCAGTATTATTTCACAAAATAATCAGCAAGATTGTCTCTCAAGTATCTCGTGAGAGTATAGTACTAGAGACCTGCGAAGTTCAAGCAGAACATTTTCACCGAGACTGTTGTTGCGCAAGCAACAACGAGAAAGAAGTTCTGTTTAATCTGACTTCGAGAGCTTCGTCGCTTCTTTTCCCAGCGGTCTCATCGGGTTTGAAATTCACGTGTCGCGAATTTTCAAGGGAAAACCTGAGCACAACACGGCGTCTCTTCGATTCTATAGTGGGATTTTTGCGGAAAGCCTCGAGGGTAAAATCGACAGATACAGAGAGAACACACAGTCTTTTCGTTCGCGTGCACCACGACAAACACAGCTGCATTTCTCTACCGCGTGGTGGTGTAATTTGCATGGCTGTCTTTGTTTTGAAGCCGACTTGTGATCTTCGTCTCTTATAATAACTTTCTCATACGACTGCAAAAACCCGATTTACATTTCGTGTTGTTCTATCGCACGTCGAAAGGAAAGAAAGTTATTTGCTAAATGGAGACTGGCCCAATTAAAGATTCTTTGTTAAAAACTTAAACTTTCCACACACAATTAATTATTAAGATATATCTTACGTTGGAAAGTAAATCTTATTGTTTGCTATTTTAAAAAAATGTTCGCGAATAGAAAATTGACATTAAGCATATTCACTAAAATAGCTACCATTACGTTACTAGCTAAAATAGAGATGGAACGAGACATACTGAACAGTGCTACTTAAATACTATGGCAAGAACGAGAATTGACAAGAAGTCAAGTAAACGAAATTTCTTGTTTCGAGTGCTTGATGAATGGTGGGAGGAATAATAAAGAATTAGCTGCAAATCGAAATGGCGCGGCGGCGGAAACACGTGTCCCAGAGCTTCGAGTAGGAAGAGAGATCTTTCCTTTGAATGCGCTTAATTGCAAGAACAGTTTCGTTTCCAGATCTCGAGTCAGACAGACTGACGAGAAGCACGGAAATGATTAACGACAAAAGCGGGGACCCCCTGTTGGATCTCCGGAAACGGACTTGGAGGGCGCACGAGGAAAAGAACTGCTTCTCGAATCTGAAGAAACGTCTAGAAGCCGGTAATTACCCGATAAAATTCTTCCGCGCGACTAAGAAAGGAAGAATCACCCTCTTTATACTCGTTATCGTTAAACGACTCGTTTGTTCTTATAGTAATCATAAATCAAATCTTCATAATTCTTTCAACTTCACTCTTAACTGCGATTCTAACCACGGTTTATTAACTATTGTTATATATACTACCTCAATTTTTGTGTTTCATAAAATCAATTAGACGCAATTATACTTGAATTAATTTCTGACATTCATATTCAATTTCCTAACATTGATCGTATTGATGCACGAACAATTGAATTGTACTACAGCAGTTTTCAGAAAACATGTTCGATAACGCGTATTTAATCGCGCGATACTCTTCATTAGTCGTGATTAACGCGAAATAATAGCGTCAACGTCAGCGAAAAGTGCGATCGATAATGAAAAATAATTTAACGTGCAGGGACGAACTAGGTCATTGATTCGCGTTAGTTGTCGGGTAAGTACCCGATAACCAAATTTAACTCCGACGAGCTCTGTAATAAACGGATAAGTAAATCCATTAGCCGCGGTACCATAGTAACGCATAAATTCGTGATCCCCTCGAATGCGCCGATAGCGATTCTTCATGTAATCGATTATACTCCCATTGCCGTTACGTCGCGTGACTGCATCGCTCGCGCCGGCGTAATCTTCCGTTGCGCTTGGAATATCTCAGAGACGATCGTGAAAATAAATTATTTGTCACAGAAAGAAAATGGCTCTCACGTAAAACAGTGAAATGTCCATAAATGGTGTAGATCGTGCGGAAGGGAATTGGAATACAAAGGTAGAGAGCTGTCATCATCAGTGAGCTTCGCATAAGGGCGCAGAAGTTACGGTCATGCCACTGCAAAATATCGGGATAAATCAGGGATGGATGAACACTGTGGTTCCGAGTGGGTGGTTGGTCTGACGCAGTAAACAGAAAATAATACCGGGCAGCATTGTTCCCGTTTTGTCCCCTTCTGTCCCGCTTCATCCACTCGCCATTCGCGTTCCGCCACTATAGGATCATCCCGCTCTATTGTCGAGTTTCGCCAGGAAACCTTTCGCTCTTCATTTCCCTCCGCCCGCGGCCCTTTCTCTATCGCACTCCATCCGATCCACCTGTTTTTTTTATTGCCCTGCCTTGAACGGCATACGTATTCCCATTTTTTAGCCGGAGTTTAAAAGGAGAGAAAGAGAAAGAGAGAAAAACAGATTGCAGCGTTTATTCTAAAAGGAAAGGCAACGGTCGCCTATATTACTAAATGCATTTGTTATGATATTAAAGTTATTCCGCCACGGGTTGATTACATGACGAGGGAAATTTACGTAGAAGCTTGAGTATTTATGCTTAAATACAAGGAAATGCGACAAATATAACAAAAATGAATACATATAAAAACTTCAATCAGAGATGATAATACAAAAAAAAAACAGTTTGATGCGCCCTTTGTTCTAATTCCAGAGAAACTGCATCCTGCAGGAATGTAAAAATATTTTATTTTTGTTTTCAGTTTGTATCTATTAATCTTTACCCATACCATGTCGTTATTTAGTTCAATAAAACATATTTTACTAGGGCATGTATTGTATTACGGAAATCTTCAGAATGGATTCCAATCGGAATTATTCCATTTTCTCTAGAAAACACAATAGAAATCTAGATAATAATTCCGATCATAAATCCATCTAAATAATTTCATAATAGGTGCCCTCTCGTTTATTGTGCGTAGGTACCTCCCTTCCAGCATATCGTTTATATTTTATTATCCCTCGAACAAAAATGAGGGGCCAATACACGACAGAAACGTTTATTTGAAAGGATGATGAGTGCGTGCCGGTTACAATTCATCACGCGTGCCGATGAAATACTATATACTTTCTCGGCAAGCAAATGAATACGAAACTAATTTTCGATGGCCCTCCAGTGCGCTGATTCGGCCTCGTTTTTCAATTTTCCTCGTACCGTCGTCGCCGCCGATGTAATAGTGAAATATGATTATTCCGTCTCGCGTATATTATTTTTAACGCCCGGCTTTTCTCCTTCATTCTCGCTTGTAGTCGCAACCGTTCAGTGATCGACGAACGATCGATCGGCATAGTATCGAGTCAGGCAGGCCAATACGATCCAATCATACCGACTTTCGAGCAACGATATCGCGCGCAATCCGGCGAGTTGATTGAAATATCCGGCGCGCGTAGTTTTTTCACGATGAGATTTTCACTAGCCGCGGATTGTTTCCGCAATTTTCCACGTGTTTCCCGGACTCTCGTGAATATCCCGTTTTTATGATCAACAACGAATGTAACTTTTCGCACGCAGCGCACATTGCTCGTAGCTAATCCGATCGAGCTCGAGCGTATCCATTTCTATCGATCTGTTCCCTTTTCTATTTTTTTTTATTTATAGTATTTCTCGTGCAGTATAAACTGAAATAAATGAAATTACTTGGTAATAGCGACTTAAAGGCAAACTTAGTGCATAAAGAAATAACTGACATATACATATTTATTATTATTGCAACATACAATAATTTGAATATCTGTTCATGAATCCTGCATCAAATTTAGGAAAAAGATTCGTTATCTTGATATTGCATGCAACAAAGTTTACAACTGTAACAGAGAATAGTGATCGACATAGGTGGTTCGCGAATTCATTGAATAGAATTTCGCCAAAACTCTCAGCCAGATCTGGCAGCTCTTTGAAACCGTTGTCAACAAAGTTCAACCACTTTGCAGTCAGACGACAAGCGATTGCACCATTTTAACTTGCTAAAATAGATTTTTGAATTGTCGATATCGCCGCCTGATGTACTATGTGTAAACAATATCTTGATTAAAAATATCTATCTAAAATACTGAATCAAAATACCTGTTTCGATGTACATATATCGTGCTTATTATAAGCTATGTACACATATTATACGTTAAAAAATTTACTAAATTTTAATAAATTTGTTTGAATAGTACTAATTACACGATTAATTTATATAGTTAATAAATATTTATTAAATAAAAAAATAATACACAAATGAAAAAAATAAACAAATGATTTTTGTACTAAATAAATATATGTTTACATTTATTTAGTACTATTCAAACAATTATTAAAATTTAGTAAATTTTTTTTCAGTGCATATATTGTTTATTACAAATTTATATACATATATTAATTGCACATTATGTATCTTCTAAATTTTCTATAATGTCTACGAATTAACATACAATTAATTTTCTGTAGTACATTGATATGTATGGTATAAGTAGTACGTATTTTGTGAAAGCTATCATCTGATATCGATATTACTAAGCTGGAAATCGAAAACATAGCTTTTCCTTTCATCGTGTTCGCATGAAAAAAACCGTTATCGACGATGTGTTTTAAGTAAATTATCCACGGATTAAGAGCGTCGTCCATGCGAAAAAGAGAATCACCAATTTCTAAGGGATCTCTTGAGTATGTAGGACGATACTCCATTTTTCCGGATGGTCGTTACGAAGAAACGGGATCGAGCTGTAGAGCGATTTATTAAGATCCTCGACAGTCTCTCGGGCAGAAGGTAAAACCGGAGCTGGAAGATGGAAGATCCAGGAGAACTGACCAGGAGAGTAGCCAAGAAGGATGATCGTAAGGCGCGGATCGTGTTGAAAAATCTTAACGCTCCGCAAGACAAAGACTTCTTTTCTCTCTTTCTCGAAAGTATGAGTAGACTCTCTTTTGAGAACGACAGAAATAAATCTCGTAATGTCATATCCTGTAAATATACTCTTACTAAAGAAATTTTACCGAAAATAAAAACAGAGAATTTCGTAAAAATTGCGATATTTTGATGTGAATCGGATGAATCGGATGAATTTCTGAGATGTAAAGAATACCATGGTAATAATTTCTCATTTACTTTTTACCCTCCTATCTTTACATTCCCACACCATTAAATCCTTTCGTGATATAGAAATTATTCACAGTTTTCGAATTATTCGTAGTTTGCGAATTATTCGTAACTGTTATTTCCTACTCCGACATTTAACTCTCTCCGTTCTGTAATGACGCAATAAATGAATTTATGACTTACTCGAAGGCGGGGTCACATCGACTTAAGCTTGTATTAAAGAGAATCGTTTATCAAACACTAATTTATGCGCCGATTAGTATGATTCAGCAGGAGTTGATTATGTAATTTCGCAATTTATGTCGCTCATTGTCACAATTTTTGCTGGAAATTCTCATTGCGATATTTTATATATAACATCTCGAAAAAAAAAATGATTCGCAAATATATAAAATTTGAGACTTTATTGCAAATAAAAAACTAATTTAATTAAATAGTATTGTGATGCGATATCTTTTAAAATTCCTCCAGAAATTTTCATTCGTAGAGAAGTATTCATTTTTCTTCCTAGGTCATCTCAATAGAGCGGATGGTACATAGAACGATAAATCGCTCGTCATGAAAAACGGGGAATATTACCGGATTTTAGCCGAGAAGCATATTTACCAGCGGACGTAATCACGGGCTCCGCGCCGCTCACTTCTGCCGACGCATGGCTACTTTCACGATGTCGTCACGACCGCGTGTATTGCCCATTAATGTGAACTACGGCCTAACCATTACGCCGGCATGCTCGCTTTCGAAATAAAAGACAACGGATCGCATACACCCACGACACGTGTTGTAAAATCGCGTATTATATGCGCGGCCTCCGATATTTTTAGTCGGACAGGCCTTCGACTCGGAGAAAAATTTAATGGGTGTGTTCACTTGCTCTCAATTGTATTACAATTTCGACATCCAAGATGTTGAAATATATCGAATGATCTAATATATAGTTGTTACGACAGAACTATTCGATGATCACGACACTTAGCTATTATATTTTTGTCAGTCATTTCATTAAAACAAATACTTTTTAAATAAATAAATAAAGGACTACGAGCCTAATAGTCTGTTTACTACAAATTTTTAAAAAATTAAAAATTTCACTATAAAACTATGATCCTAACTGTTTATTATAAATTTAAATTATTACAACTAAATAAAGGTTGACATTTTGATCTCGGACTAGATGTCTCAATGTTAAAACTAAATAATAAGTTGAGTAAATTGTATAAATTGTCTAATATGATCTCACAATCGATTATGTTAAGATCTTTGATATAAAAATCAATTTTCAAACTTTACCAGAATATTCCATCTTGTGGGATTTCGATACGCGGATTATGCTCCACTCTTCATCCTTTCTCGCATCATGTTGTATGAATAATATAGTATTTCATAAAATACGTTTCGTCAATAAAATTATTATGTAGTTTAAGTTCCAATACTAAAATTAATTTGGACATAGTATATTAAGTATCTATTCTTAGTTACATAATAAAACCAATCAAAAAAGAACATATCTGAGAAGCAGTGAGAATTACAATTCTTATAACATTATTAAACTAAGATAAGATTATAAGTAGATTTCCAATATTATATTGTTGATAACTGATGGTCTACATTCAAATAAGCACAAACCAAGTATATGAGCAGATACTTTTATGTGAAAGAATAATAAATATAAGAGTATTTACCTAAGAAAATCTCATCGATGTCATCGGCATGGAGATCAAGATCGAGCTCGGACGCTCCGTTGTTGCCAGGAGCCTGATGGCTCCTCTTTGCCAGGTCCATCAGCTCCAGGAGATCGTCTCGCAGCTCGAGTCGGCCCGCGGCCAGAAGCTCGGCCAGCAGAGTCAGGTAAGGAGAGGTCAATAGGCGCGGGCTGGTAGCACGCAGGCAACCGGGTAACCAGAGTCCTGGAAGGCTGTACGGAACCACCGGTACCGCTCCGGCACTGACGAAGCCACCGTTCAGGAGTTCGCCGCACAACATAGATGCCGCGATGACTTCAGCTCCTCCCTCGTGACCTTGGCACCGCCTCGATGTCGACTATCTGTAAGCACACAGCGTCTTCGATTAGTCTAAGCGGGAGCGGGACGCCCTAGCGAGAACGGGGGAAATTAATTGCGAAACTCTCTTGCAATGAGTTCTTCAAAGGTTAACGGAGTAAGAAATAGGAGCAGGCGAGAAGGTAGAGTGTTTCGCGACTTTTCTCGGTGAAAAAGTCAAGAGATTGAGCTTTACGAGTTCCTCTTGAGCGAGAGTTTTTAGATTAAAAAAAACCTGCAGCTGCGTTTAACTAACGGAAGTGAGTTAAGATTGTAACAGCAAAAATGATTATGTAGCTGTAGATTAAAAAAGGCTTCAAAATCAGCAAATAATTAATTATAATTGGTATTATGCAGGTTGATAATGAAATATGTTGATTATTATATCAGGTATTAAATAATTTTGAAATTTCTTACGATTTTCATGTTAACATAAATTCACTCGTACAGATAGAGATTAGTTTTCTTTTTAGAAAATAAAGTTTCGCAAAATGTGAGTACAGCACTGGTATATTATGAAACATAACTTTGTATGCAGGATGCATCCTTTCTTCTATTCAAATAAACTTTGCAGACGTGTGTAAGACTTTTATTTACTCCCATTTATTTTGATACAAACTTTCACGTTTAACACAATCAAGGGAAAAAGAATCCTTAACTGCTCATATTAATGAGTTTTTTTCACAAGCAAATAGCATATGTAAGATAAATATACATCCATATATAATATATAAAAAGATACATTTCTGCATAGCAAAGTTTAATTTTATAACATCCCCATGAAAATGTCACTATAACATTTTAAAATGTATAGAATATTATATAAATTTTAAACAGTCACATTGACAATAGGGATCTTACACGGAAAGAATGATTTTGTTGAAGTATATAAAAATTTAACTAGGTACAGATTTGAAAATAATTTTGTTAAATTATCAGAATAATTATGTATGACGTTCAAATTGGTTGTTAAAAAAGTTAAAACTTTTGTTTTCGTCATAGAGTTTCCTATATTGAAAAAAAATTATTAAATCTTAATGGGTACATATTTCTCTAAAGTAAATAAAAATAGTATTAGAGTAAACATTTATTTACAATAAATATTTACTCAATAAAAAAAAGATAGTTAAATCAAATTATAGATTTCGTATCAAATAAATATATGTTTATATTTATTTAGAACTGTTCAAATTAATATTTATTATAATTTAGTATGTACGTAATTATTTTGATAGTCTAACATAATTATTTTCAAATCTGTATGTTAGATACTTTAACAAAATCATTCTTTTAGCGTATAAAATTATAAATACTACTCTGTAACTACTCTGTAAAAATATTACTCTGTAAAAATACTTTTCATCATCCTGCACTGCAAATGTCATAGGATAACTGTTTCAATACGCGTATCTCGATACAAGATTCGACGATACCGAAGTCGTCGCGAAGGCGTCGACATTGAATATACAATTCCATAGGCGAACATGAAAACCGAGAGGAACGACGTGGATATAATAATAGTTGCGAAATTTCGAGTTCAGTAACAAAGGAGCCGGGGTCGGATATACCGAACGCGAAACAACAGAGGAACAATACGATCTCTCGCAGACGGGCAAATGCGCACAATTATCGTGAAATATATACGCAAATTAATCCTACCCACGCGAGGTAGGTCCCGATGAAACACGAACCGAATAGAATAACGAGAAGGCGGTGCCGACGAGATATGGGAGATAACGGGTGTTCGAAAGCGAAGGCATACAAACAATTAAGTTTTGAATCGCTCCTACGAGTGATTCGATTTGATCGAAATGGTTCATAGAGTTAAATGAGTTAAGCCTACTGATGGTTCAATTATGGCAGATTTGTTTTGCATTTATTGATTTTCATTTAAAGTAATTAACTTCAGCTTCTTTATGCAACTTTTATTTGAAAGTAATCTGAGAAATTCAATATAACTATATATTTTAAATATTCATATGTTAAATGTATATTAAACTTAAATAATTTAAAATTAAAAATCTTACAATTACATAGATTTTCAATTTTTAAAAACGCAACAATAACGTTTAAGGTTAATGAATGCACAGCGCGGTTAGATGAGCATTGTGATATCAAAAACTTTCATTACTTTACGAGAAAGATGATGTCATCTTTATTCCAAATTGATTGATTGAAAAGGACTCCAAAGTGAGACAAAATAATTAATTGGAAATAAAAATGACATGCATGATTCTCTTTTCATAAAATAATAAAAGTTTTTGACATAATTTGCGTTTATTTGTAATCGCGATATACTTTACTCTTATTAACCTTCTTTCTTTGTTTATTAAAATTTTTTTAAATTTCTTAGTTTATTATATTTTTAAATATTTTGAAACTGCAGAATAAAGACTAATTCAAATTTTTATTGCTAATAAATGTACCAAAAATCTTTTGTAAAATCTAGAAAGATATTTTTTAAAGCGATTTCGGTAGGGAAAATATTCTTAAGATTATTCAATATTCGTATCTTCTAACTGTCATGTGCAATATCCCAAGGTAGTTAAATTCACGCACCATTTTCCCACGCATACACTGGACGAGGGACTCGTGATGAACGATACGGATTTTTTCCGAGAGAAAACGTAACACAGATCGCAGAATTTCCAAATATTTCTAGAGAGGATACGCGGACGCATTCGGTCGCAGACACCGACGATGCGGCACTGAACAGGCGCAAATGGAGCGTGACAGACGGAAAACCGGAAGTGATCCAATGGGAGGAAAGGCATTCTTGTGGAGCTGACCACCTCTCGGCGCGGTGCATGACGTCAGGTTTAGAGCGGGTGTGAATGCATCGAGTGATCTCATGGCGACAAGGCTGTGATAAGCGCCCGATGCACCCGACATTCCAGTGATAAATGATAGGCGAGAGTTGACGGGTTTTACGAGACCGGAGATCATTTCGCAAATAAATCTGATGTTGCTTTCATACGTACGTTATATAAGAGCAGCATTAAAAGTAATTCACTAAAAGTAAAATAAAATTTTTTATTTTTTATTGATTAGAAAGAAAACAATTTAAAAAAGTCAAGATATACAAGAATATCTTGAGAATAGCACTGATATAAACTGAATACGCTGCTTTAAAATTAGAGCAATAATAGATCTAGTCTATTTTATAAAAGAAAAAAAACATTCTTAAAATACATAATTTAGAACTTAAAGTATTGAAAGTGATCGATCATATATAAAAACACTTATTTTGATCAAACTTTGATATAATAAAAAAAGAATCTAGTTGCATTAATTCTAGTTGAAAACGAGCAAAGATCAGATTTTTCTGGTTGAATCTATTATATTATATTTAATTTCAGTTAAAATGATCAGAATTAATATGATCAGAATTTTCTGGTTTATCATTTTCAATCAAAAATTTTTATCAGTTAAGACTTTAATTCTTATTAATAAATGTATGATCAATACTTCAATCAAATACGAGGCTTTATTCACAAGATAATGTCTTGGAATGATAGAAGACCTAGATGTCGAAGGGGAGGCAATAATATACCGGAGATACATTCCTGGGACACAGATACACGTTTTCCTCGCGGATCATCGCCGAGTCGAGCGTGGCGGATCGGAGACGTGGTACGCCCAGCGAAAACATCTCGCCTGTTAATCTGATCGCCTACGCACGAATTCCCGTCGTACACGTACACAAGATTACATTATACACGTCTCGTGCGGCACGAGATTATGTCGCGAAACATTCCCGCGAACTTCGGCGTCCCTGAAATTCCGGATCGGAATTCGCGGCATCGCGCAGCGGCGTAGCGACACAGGGAACGCTCGCGTTCTATCTTCCGCGAAATCAAGCATCACGGACGGTAAACACGACGAAATTATCCTGCGGAATCCTTCGAGAGTATTCGTTACAGTAACCGGCATAATGCTCACGGCTTAGGATGCGAGGATTCCGTGCGCGTCATTGCCGTCGCGGAAATTACTTGGGGCAGAGCAAACATGTAAGAGCATAACAGAAATTTACTTATGATATTACAACATAATCCAGAATTTTTTTGCTTATCTTGTCACTATTCATTTTGCAAATCCGTTTCTTTGAAAAAGGCAGAATACAGCAAGTAAGAATAGCGACAGAAAATAAACTTAAATTTGCATTTTGAAAGTTACAGGAAGAGAATGCTCTTTCAAGAAAAGACATTTTTTACATGAAAATACATTAGCTATTCCTTTCCTTAAACATTAATCGGATGTATAATTTATTTTATGAAAGGGATGCATGCTGGAATGTAACGAAAAATTACCCGTGGATTCCCGTTCAAAAAGAGTTGAATCCTCTTTTCAGATTCCACTGTGAGTCATGCAGAATGATTGCAGCCAGGACGGCGTCGCGCGAAATCGAAACTGCATAATTTTCTGGTTCACGGACCGAGCGATCGATCTGACGAATTGCATCAAGTGCATCGCGAATGCATATCGACAATGTTGTATTTCCGCCGTAATATAACGGAGTGAAAACAAAAATTGAGGACGTCTCAGTCTTAATCTATAAGTTTCGTTAAAATATACTTTTATGTAAAACAAAAATTGATACAGAAAACCACCATTAAAATTATATTGGGAGATATTCTAAAAGACATGACGTACTTAATATAGACTGTATTATTTATGCTTGTCAAATACGACTTAATGTTTGTTAATATCCATTAAATACATGTTACGGTACAACATATAATCACTGTAAAATCCGGAATTTTCAATCATCAATATTAAATACGGCTTCGAATCTGGCATAACAAGTATCAGATTGGTTAACGTCGTCGCGGCAAGCGCAAATATTAGCAATACATTTCCGCTTGTCAATATATCATGATATTTGCGCGTATTGCATATCGAAACGGAAACGCATCCATACGCAATGCATGACAATTAATGTTCATCGATTTTTTTCGTTTACCTCACGCGACACGTCGCTATCATACTATATGGCTTATTTCACGAAACAGTCAAAATAAAATCATATTGGCAATTTGGTTTCATAAATATTACGCAAAGATAGAAAAAAATCAAAAATTTTTAAAAATAAAAAAAATTTGTTTTTAACTTAAATAGCCAAAAAGATAAACAAATTAAATCTCATTATTTTCTTAGCAGTTTCGGCTACAACTAAGAGAAAATATTAAAATTGTGTTAAACATTAATTTTATTAATTTGACCATGGATGTATTCAAAATATCAGGTTGATTAAACATAGTTTTATAAAAACGTTTAATCAGTAGTTTTATAAAACTGAAAAAAAATCTATTTGCAAAACATTTCAATATGATCATTACTAAGTAATATATTGAAAAAAAGATTGGTTGCTGCAACAAATTAGATGGTAAAATATGACAAGCATCTTTAATTAGTTGCAGCAATATTTTTGGTTGTGTTAGCTTATCGAAATTCTATACTGACATTGCGGCGG
>Ga0157363_1002301_pt1 | contig 16746 bp, 13 predicted proteins | sample AttsexASBM1_FD_111477 | JGI IMG/M metagenome (GOLD analysis project Ga0157363, IMG submission 111477) | Fungus gardens microbial communities from leaf cutter ant in Ribeirão Preto, State of São Paulo, Brazil - Atta sexdens ASBM1 | ecosystem: Host-associated > Fungi > Mycelium > Unclassified ... | reverse complement strand
TTGTGTTGTTTTGTGTGTTTGCACAGAAAAAACTAATATTATTTTTAGATGAAACTAATATTATTTTTAGATTGAAAGGCATAGAGATATACAATTCTTATAAATAAAAATGCATTCAGGATTGAAAAGCATTCATTTTAACATTTGTGAATCAATATTTCTGAAAATCTGAATCCATTTCAATTCATTTCAATCCATTCTCGTTTGTTGGGTTGCTAGTATGTGTTGTTGCATTATTAAGTATGTGTTGCTACCAGAAATACAGCAACTGAGTCCTTGTTTGTTGGCAACTTGATGCCTTCACGATATGACGTTGAGTAGCAACTTGCCAGCAATTTACCGATAACTTTAAAATCGTCATCATCAAAGTTCATACTGTTATCATAATAATATGCAACATTATATAATGCTGTCATATTGTTGACAATGCGAGATAATATTGACGCAGCTATCTTGCTGTTAAGCTCGAAAACAGCTCGAAAACAATTGTTTTCTTTTAAATCGTCAAAATATCATTGCAACTTAAAAAAAGTGTCACGAGCTCGCAATAACTCGTAATATATTATATAATAATATATTATATAATATATATTATATAATAATATATAACATAATATATAATATACATCGTAGTATACAGATTTCTTATTATGGCAACTGTCTTTTTTTTAACTAACTGTTTAAGTATTCTACCAAATACTAAGACGTTTCATTAATTTTAACTTTGAACTTCATACTCTGATTACTATTTTGTGATACAACTTTAAATTAGTGACATGCCTTTTGAGAACATTCAATTATTATCTTAATGATACGCTGAAAAAAACTCAAAGCAAGTGTCGAAACATCTGTACAAATATAAAGAAATTTTACACGCGGACAACCTGTGTTAGTTCTTACTGGCTTATTACCTCACTTATTTAAAAAGTGTTTTTTTAATTTAAAAAATGGCAAAAATGACATACGATTATGTTAAGAATATATTTTTTTTGCTAATATTATTTGATTAGTCAATAATTTTCTGTCAAGTTAAAAAATAATGTTTCTTTTTTCTGAAAAATTAATTTTTTGAACTGTTGTTACTTATTTTAAAATAAATATATATTATTATATTATACATACATTCCATACATTAGTCGATTCTATAAATAATGTAATACAATTAATCAAATAATATTGTAATTAAATGTATAGATAAAAAACGCTTTACTTCAGATATATAATATTATAGGTGTAGTAAAAAGAAATCCATTATTTTTCCATTCAATTTCAAAAATAATGGATTTCTTTTTACTATACCTAATATATATAATATGTTGACTACTTATTTCAGTAAAGAAAACTAATCAGTGAATTTTTAATATGATTGGACTTTGTTCTTAATTCTTTGCATGAATTTAGTATAGGAATTAATTATAATAAAGAATCATTGAATGCTGATTAAATTGCTTTCTTTACTAAATACAGCTATTAACAATTCTAATAACTAATTAATTTTTTAAATAGCTATCTTCAAAATTAAATTAAACCTTTTAGGGTTGATTGTGTATCTCGAAATCTAGTATAAATGACAAACGTGAGCTCTCACTTGATTGGGTAGTTTTCATCGTAGGAAATGCGCGACATTTCTCACGTGACATTGCTCGATAAGAAATTCTATGTCGAATTGTATCAAATGGTGTTAAAGCGTATCGAGATTGGTCGAAATTAGTTGAAGTTTACAACTATTTGGCAGTCACAGTTATTTTAGCACAGTTATTTTAGCTGTATTGATAGCTGTACAGTCACTGTGACAGCTAATCAAAAAGTAAAATTGCAGCCACAGTTATTTTGACTATATTGATAGCTGTACAGTCGCTGTGACAATTAGTAGAAAAGTCAAAATGCAGTCATAGCTATTTTGGCTGTATTGATAGCTGTACGCTATGACAGGTAATAAAAAAGTAAAAATACAGCCAATATAGCTGTAATGTAATTGTAATTTGTATATCACAGCAAAAGCAAAGAGCAACATATATATATCTATCAGTTTTAAAAGCATATGTGATCAGCGATGATTATGCGAATCCATGTGTTTAAGTGGCTCTAAAATTATTATTTAAGGATCTGTGTGTAGTTCTGTAATCAGCATATTTATGAATTTGCATCCGCGTTATATAGTATAATTATATGTATGCTTGTAAAAAGTTGTAATGATTAATTAATCCTTAAATTTGATCTAATTCTAATGAAACAAAGATTCTGAGTTGTTTCAAGTTCAATGTCAGCTGAAAAAATTTTTTTAAATTGTATTTTAAATATTTTACGTAATATTAAAATTAAAAATTAAACTTTCATTGAATATTAATTTACATATGAAGATACATTCTGCTTATTAGTTTATTTTATTCAGATTATCACTATATATGGCTATGACAACTTCTTTACTGCAAAATGATTGTGCAGTTGACTGCAACATCGTCTGCAAAACTCAAAAATGTTGTCCCATTTTTGCTGCTACAACTTTGTCACAATGTCATAATGATGTTATGACAGTGACTGTCATAGACAAAAATGCTGCGATTTAAGCTGAGACAATATCGTAGATATTTTAAAGCTTCATGTGTTACTTGGGATATTTTGTTATAAAATTTATAACAAAATTTATGCAAAAACTTTATTCCACAAAGACCATTCAAAATTACGACATCGTAAAAAAGACTTGTAACAAAAAAATTATCGCGTTTCGCAAGATTTTTGATGAAAGTGGTTTTTGTTAGACGACATTATCATTTCTGCCAATGTAGATAGTAATTTTAATCTCAGTTCAACTTAATTACTCTTCATTATTTTTTTAATTCTTAGAACTAGAAAAAATGAAGAATTAGTTAAACCGATTAAAGTTAAACTACGTTGATAGAAATGGGCATTAGGATCATTTAAATCAAACGTTCATTTAATGACAGATTGGTTAATTTCAATGGACTAATCGGCCAATTAAGTTAATCGGAGTTTGGTTAAAGCAACCTTTATAGTTATGAAGCTTCCATCTTTTTTGCTTCCATCTTTTAAAGTGCAATGAATATCAACAATTATATAATTCATCCACAAACTTCTATGGCTGCGTTCCACTTAACGCTCGCATCGCTCGCGACCATCGTTTGTCATTGTTTAATATTTAATAAGTGACAAGGATGAAATGAGTTAAAATTCTAATTTACAGGACTTATATTCAGGATCTATATTCATATTATCTATATTCATATTATTTCCTATTTTATATCGACTTTTGCAGTTTATCACATTATAAATTATAATTTTCTATATTTTTATTTTTCAGAATATAATAGAATGAAAGGCCATTATGAAATAACATTTAACATTTGTGATAATTTCTGTTATGATTAATGTGTTTCACATAAGTGTTTTCACATAAATTTTCACATAAATTAAAGGCGATACTCATAGAGAGGACGCATACATACGTCTTCTGGAAACTGAAATAAGGACAAGATATACTTATGAAATAAAATCGGAATGGATTCCGATCGGAATTATTCAATTATTCTTTAGATTGCTATTGTGTGTTTTCTGGGGAAAATGGAATAATTTCGATCGGAATCCATTCCGACTTTGTTCCATGATAGCCCAGCTCGAAATCAGGTTTATCTCTTTCTATCACATTGAGTTAGCAATCTATTCATATAAGTTGTGAATTCATCATTTATTATGTTTTTCACACTTTATACTTATATCTACTATAAGCATTTGTGCATACATAATATATAAGTTTACATAATATGCAATTAAGAAATGAAAAAACAATATAAAAACTAAGATAATTATTATAAAAGATGTGCAATCAGCGTTATATTTTTTAAAAGATTAATATCGTCATATACATAATGTACATAATTGCGTATTGTGCATTTTAGAATTATATAATGCTGGTATATTTTTAAGCAGTTATTTATATTTGTTCTTACTTCAAAATTGCTTAAGTAATATCTTATAAGATTGATACGGCTTTGTTAATGCTATGGATTAATTCTAATACTGTTTCGTGATTGATTTATAAAAATTTAAGTTTGTAATAATTAATTTGCAATGAATAAATTAAATATCAGAATCAATTATGAATTGAATGAATATCGGCAATAAATTTTTCGATATATATTGCATATATTAATAAAATGAGTTTTTTTTACGAATTAATTACTTTAATATATATTGCTTTAATATGTATGCTACAGTACATTTATTTAAATACACTCATCAACAAAATTATCGCAACAAAAATTTATATAAAAATTTCGCATAAATTTAAATAAGTGTAACTCCGTGAAAAATAGACATATTTAAAAATTGTTTTTTTCATTTTCAAGGGTAAAATCTTAAAGTAAAAAACTTTAAAAACTTTCATAGATTTTAAATCTACCCTTACTCCTACTTAACATTTTTTTTTAAATAAGGATATGTATTTTTTTTTAGAAATTTGCAGTTTGACGCACTCCATGGGATAGAGTAAATTTTTTTCATAAATATCATAATAACCATAAAATATGCACTTTTCTCTTCCAAATTAAAAAAATAAAATTTCATATGATTTTTTTTTGGAGATGCAGTATATCAAACTTATCTACTGCGTTTTACACAATTATTGTTAGCATTAGTACTGTCCGATACGCACGAAAAAGTTGAATCGGATTTTGCATCGTGTGTGTGTGCGTGCGTGCGTGCGTGCGTGCGTGCGTGCGTGCGTGCGTGCGTGTGTGTGTGCGCGTGCGTGCGTGCGTGCGTGCGTGCATGTGTGTGTGCGCGCGTGTGTGTGTGTGTGTGTGTGTGTGTGTGTGTGTGTGTGTGTGTGTGTGTGTGTGAGAGGGGAGGATGGACGCGTGTGGAGATATATTTTTTTTTTAAATCTATATATCTGTTTTATGTCTTCGGATGACTTCTTGAAAACGTGTACACATTTTGATGGAAGCTCTAATTAAAGCCTGAGGAATTTCTTACTATATCATTCGATGTATGAATGCTGCTTCCAGTTGTTGCAAATTTGTTAGTGGTTTTTCTAATCTTCGTAATCTTCTTCTCATCATATTCCACACATGTTCTATGGGATTCAAATCCGCAGAAAATATTTTTTTGTTCCAGCTAGTAGAATCTGTTTTTTATATCTGGTAGAAATATATATTATTAGAAAATTAAAATTTGTAACATAATATTCTTGCGTATAATAATATATGCAAGGAAATTTAAATCTCGTGATCAAATATTACTGCGAAGTATCTGAATTACAGTCACATATTTTATTAAAAAATTGTTGCAATATTGTTTATCCAGATACGACTAAGGTTATCTTCTTCTTGACAAATAATTAAAAAAAAGATAACGTAACTTTAGCGTTCACCGTATCTAAATTCAGTTTTTGCAAAAACTTCTTATTATCTGAACGTTACACAAACTGTTTTAATAAATTTGATAAATGACTCAGATATAAATTCTGTCTCTGTTATTTATATTGATTACATACAAAATATATTTAATATCGTAGTATTAATCGTAGTATTTAATATCTTAATAGTTAATCATTTATCCATTTTAGCTAATTTTTTGTATCTAGATTATCTTCATTTAACTGCAAGATCATTTTTTTCAGCAATTACGCTATCTAATCAAGAACTAATAATGTTCTCAAATAATTATCGAAATCTATGTCTTATCGTACTTACAAGTTTCTTCGTTTGATTAAAAAAATTTTTATAAAAAACTACATAGATTGAGGTAAAATCATAGATTCTAATTTTTTTGTAGATATTTGTAGTATAACGTTATTTATTTTGTGATACAAGATACGAAAAAAGATTCGTAATGTGTCAGAAAAATGTGGAGTAACATTATGTATGATTTAATGTTGAAAAAAGAATCCAGAAACCGAGTTAATTTCGAGTAGTTATAATCGCTATGTAAATTCTTCACACTTCATTATTGATAATTCTATCCATTCGCGTCTAGTATACTTGCAACTAGTCGCAAGGTGTCCTACGAACGTGATGCAAGTATTCACGAACGTATGAAGAAGTTGCCCGTTTTTTCGAAGAATATTAATATAGGATTTATTACAATAACACTTCATCGGGAACGAATGTAAAGTATGATTTTCCATATTCGAATATTTATAATAATTTGTTTTTATTTGTGCATTTATTTTATGTTTTTCTCGCGCTATTTTTTTTTCCCAAAATTCAAATGAAAACCTGCAGATAATATTCTTTTATGGCTGAACTTTTTATATCGTTTCATATCTCTTATTTTTTTCTCCCCAACAATTACGTACATTATACTTATTTCATTGGATTATTTATTTAATTTACATAAGTCCGTAGCATATCAAACAAAAAAAAATGCGAGAAAGAGAAAGAGAAGGAAGGATGAGAGATAAAGAAAGAGAAAGGAATGGGAGAGAGAGAAAGAGGGAGAATGCATTCGAGATAACTTATCCAGACAACAAAAAATGTCCAAAATTGAGTCATAAGAGATTTGTTGTTTCTAAAAGATAACTTAGGGTATGGTCAACGCTGCAAACGCTTTGAAGCATTTGTTAACAGTTTGTAAAATTCTTTCTTCTAATTAGTCCATCAAATGCTTCAAAGCATTCGTAGTGAGACCACAGCCTTAAAGACGTCACAATTTTAGTTTGTGTTGTTTAGGTATTGATCACTGTGAACTTTTATTTTTCTTAAGTCCATAAAAAATTCTATAAAAAAACGGAAGAAAGTAAAACGTAAACAGTAAGCGAATTGTCCAATTACTCTAGAGACCATAAGGCCAATAGCAAATCCAATAATGTTACAATTTCCTTACTGCTTACGTCTTTGTATATGCCATAGAAACTTTAGCTGCACTTTCTACGCATGTGTTCTTAGGGAATTTCGCACAATAAAAGGAACAAGGAACAGAGAACAGAGAATAAGAATTTCAATCTATCAGAAACTGTGTATTCCACAATACATTTTCTTTCTGATAAGTTTTCTGATAGGTTGAAATTATTATTCTCTGTTCTCTGTTTCCTGTTTCTTTTATTGTACGGGCCCCTTACTTTTCTTCAAAACCGGGATTAGATATTTCAGAAGGCAAAAGAAGAAAAGAGTTGCGCTTTGTCAGTAACAAAATATCTCTTTTATGGTATGTAAAATACAATAAAGAACAATATTATTAATTAGTTTAATATTAATATAATAAGATCATAATCACATATACAGGTATACGAATTGTGTCTACATGTTATACGTTATGAACGAAATATATAATTACTAAAGTTACAATAAAATCAGAATGTATTTTGTATTCTGTATAGTTATGTATATTTATATAAATATTATTAATATTAATTCTCTAAAAATTATAGAAAATTTATTTTTTATTTAAAGTAATATTTTTTGTATTGTGATAGTTGCAAAATTATTTTATTAAAATTTATATCCTTACATATTATATTATATTTTTATTTAAATACATCGCTCATGGTAAATAAATGGTAAATAAATATAATTACTACGTAATAAAATTAAAATATTTCGAAATTTATGTTGCCATTTTTGCGCACCTTCAAATTTTTTACATGAATCAAAATGCTTCGTTCGCCACGTCCCATCTCTGCTTTTCCTTTCTACGCTATCTAAACACGCTCTATATAATTAAGGAGTATTACGTAAAAAAGTTTTAGTCATAATCGTAAGCTTGATGAGTCAACCAAGCATAATCAAAATTATATAATCTTAGATTTGTTTAAAATGCTGGATTGTCATTAATGAATTCAAAAAACATACAAGTGATATAAGTGTTTTCTAAGTGCTTTGCAAGAAGCATCAATATTTACGGGTTACGATTATAATTATTTTACATAATGATCTTTATAGTCCACAGTCCGCATGAGAGTGCAGTTAACCGACTCAGAAATGATGAATCGATGTCGATTCGATGTCGACGACGTCGAAAGCATCGAATCGACATCGATTCGATGTCGGTTCCATTATCATTTCTGATTGGATAAGAAGACAATTATTCGGTAGAGAGTAGAAGCGGAGTCGAGTAAAGTTCACATATTGCTAGCTGCTAGTATTATGTAACATGTTAATTCATTTAATTATTATTTAATTATATACAGTTAATATCATTTAACATGTTGTTTATTAAGTTTTATGTTTTATCGTGTCATATCGTAATAAAATTTTTATTGTTGTAAACATATAACAATAAAAATATTGTAATATGATTGAATAAGATTGTATCTTCATAAGTGAGTGTGTCAATAACGCATTGTTTACTTTACATCGTTATCTACTTGTTTATGCTATTGAAATTTTTATATCAGATATTTCAAAAATTCTAAAATTCAGCGATGGCTGATCACGGATGTGACTGACATTGATGTCGATTGAATTGGTGATTTTTTAATCATGAAAAAATTGTTGAATAATCGTGTGTTATTCTTCATGTCAAATGGTGAGCGTTATTATAATCGTTACTCATCTATCACACATTGCAAAAATTCTAGTTTCGCGAGAGGAAAACGTACAATGTCTACTGCTAATAATTTGATAAAGGATTTGCCAAGTGGACCATTGGATGCTTATAGAAAACGAGCGACATTTGATTGGAAGTCATTCAAGTTATCTTTAGAAGGAGAAGATTCCGTACGATGGCAGGTATTTATCGAAATCGGTGGACTGCATTATATCTAAACTTACATAATTACTTACATTATATCTAAACTTACTTAATATATGCAGATTGGCTGCGTTCAGCAAAGAAAGCAGCTTTGCAACTGTTGTAAAATTCTACAATATGATTGATTTATACATTTAGATCTAAAAGGAAGTAGAAAAAGGCTGCTTTCTCTGCCGAACACAGCCATTGATAAATGTATATTAAATCATCAATTAAATGTTTAGACAAAATTATGGCAACTCATCAAAACCCATCCAGTGTTTCAAAAGTCGACATGGCCGAAGAGTTTGGATGAAATTCGAAAACGCGTCAATAGCCAGTTACAAGTTCTTTGCGAGAATAATATAGATGTAATTATAATAATTTATTTATATTACAATTTTATATATATATAATGATTCATTAATCAAAAAATTATCACAATTATAATAATCAACAGTCATGTGTCATTAATAATAAATAAATTTTCATAATTTTGGTGTAAAAATGAAGAAACAGTATCGGAACTTTTGTACTTAATAATTTTCTTATTTTTAGCCAATAAATAGCTTTGACAGTATTCTTTATCTTTTTCAATACGATGGGTCGATACCGATACGACTAAGTATCACACGAGGTATGATACCAACTGTTATATTTGCACTGGGTACCAACCAACATCATCAATTTCTACCAGAATTTAGCATTGGAAATGTATGTATGAATATGACAGTTGTGAATCTCATTACTATAAAATATAGTACTTAATAATATTTTTATTGTTTGTAGTATATTGGCTGCTTTGCGCTGACTGAGATTGCTCATGGAACCAATGCGAAAGGTATGCGAACCAAAGCAACATATGATGTAGCAACAAAAAGTTTTATCCTTCATACTCCCGACTTTGAAGCTGCAAAATGTTGGGCAGGTAATCTAGGTAAGTTAATTTTAGTCAACATAGAATTGATGATTTTAAAGTAATGATTCTAAACAACACAGTTATATTCAAAATACATAATGAACATTATAAATATAAGCGTATAAATTGAAAAATAAATGTTCAAAATTTGATACATATGCTAATTATTTAATAAACATTATAAAAACGTTTATAAAATATTTGTATCGTTTATAAAATATTATAAATATTAATATCTATTAATCTATTTTTTAAATTTAAAATACCGTTTTATACAGCATAACTATTCAAGCAAATAACTATTCAATAGCATAAAAACATATATTTAATGATAATAACATCCATTTAATATAGTTTTTATATAGCGTTTAAAAAATGTTTAAACATTTTAATTTTTATTAATAAATGTCTGCTTGGAGACATTTAATGTTTTAATATATATGCTTTAATATATATGCCATACTTAATGCATTAAATTTTTCTTTCTATATTTTCTAATAATACTTTAATTTTTAGGAAAATGCGCAACGCATGCTCTCATATTTGCGCAACTAATTACACCGGACGGAGTAAATCGTGGCTTGCACGTTTTTATTGTGCCAATTCGTGATCTGCGAACTCATTTACCTTTTTCTGGTGTTACCGTTGGTGATATGGGTGAAAAGATAAGCCTTAATGGAGTAGACAATGGATTCGTAATGTTTGACAATTATTCTATACCGCGTAATTGTTTGTTAAATCGCACCGCAGATGTCACCGAAGATGGAAAGTATGTTCTTGCTCTAAAGGATGAACGAAAAAGATATGGTAAGAATTGACATTAATATAACAAAACTATATACTATTATATCTTATAATTGAATTCATTGACGTTTTTTTTGTGCTGGCACAGGCTCGTCGTTGGGTGCACTGTCAACAGGTCGTGTCATAATTACTGAAATATGTTATCATTATATGGTCGTTGCACTAACTATTGCTATACGTTATTGTGCAGTTAGGAAACAATTTGGTCCTACTGAGGATAATGAATTGCCAGTTATAGAATATCAAACGCAAGTACGTAACATAGCATAGTTTTTACTTTTTTGAGCTGAAATAGAAAAATTGTCACATATGTATGTTCTAGCAATGGCGAATCATTCCTCATTTAGCTGCAACGTACGCAGTAAAAATATTTTCATCAGCATTAAGAAAAGATATTAATAAATTTCAAATGAACCATTTGAGTGAGAATGAAAACTCGATCGCCGATTTAGGAATGGAGATACACGCGTTATCTAGTGCAACAAAACCATTATGTTCGTGGATTTCTCGTGATATGATTCAGGATTGCAGAGAATCTTGCGGTGGACATGGATACTTAAAAAGTAAGTGCAAACTCTTAATATATGTATTACATCTAAATCTTTATAATGAATCCTGGTGAAAAAAATTTTGCTGAAATTATTCCACTTTTGAAACATTTTAACGAAATTGCTGAAAATTTGCTGAAAATAAATTTTTCACCTAATATACTAAAAAATTACTGAAATTAAATTAAAATTCTGAAATTTTATTGAAATTTCTTTGAGATTTTTCTGAAATTTTTGTTGAAATTTTTCTGAAATTTTGCTGAAAATTAATTTTTCAACTAAAAATAATTGAAATTAAACTAAAATTTTTCTGAAATGCTAAAATTTTGTTGGAAAGTGTTCCAAAAATAATTTCAGCGAAATTTTTTCACTAGGGAACTGTTATCTTTGTTTATAATGAATTATATTATTTTATTATTAGTGTCTCGTTTGGGTGACATAAGAAATGACAATGATGCAAACTGTACGTATGAGGGTGAAAATAATGTACTTATTCAGCAAGCAAGTAATTGGTTATTAAATCAATGGGCTAATGTGATTAAAGGACAGACCGTGCCGTCTCCACTTAATTCCGTAGATTTTCTTGTGAATGCAGAACAAATACTTAACAATAAATTTAATCAAATTACAGTGGAAGGTGCACTGAAACCCGAAAGTATGATAAAAATAATCCTTTCTTATATTAAAATATATTGCTACAAGTTATTAATTAGATGAATGACTTACTGCAATTATAATATTTCTTTCTTAATTTTAGATTTGCTCCTAATTTTTAAATGGTTGGTTTGTTATTACTTGAAAAAGACATATCAACGTATGAAGGAGCTTCAATCCAACGGAATGTCTGATTTTGATGTAAAAAACAATATCCAAACGTTTCTAGCACGAACCTTATCTCTCGTATATGCAGAGGTAAGACGCGCGCGCGCGCGCGCGCGCGTGTGTGTGTGTGTGTGTGTGTGTATAAAATCATATAATATTTCAATTGGAACAGAAAAAAATGACACATATTATATTTTAAATAATTCGTATATATCGAACTATGGTGTATAAAAATTCTCAATTATTAATAAAAAACACGTGCATCTTTTATCCAATAAGTATGTTTTACATCATTTGCATAAAAATTTAATTATATTCTTCCTTCATTACAGCATGCCGTAATGCTATACTTTAACAGATGTGTACAAGATCCGAAATGGAAAATAAACGAAAGAGAGGTATTAACAAAATTGTGTTCCTTATTTGGAGCTATAACATTGGAGAAAAGATTGGGAGATTTGTACAGTGGTGGTTATGCCTCTCCTAATAGTAATATAGATAATTTTTTGCGGGAAGGAATTATAATGTTGTGCAGAGACTTAGTCGATAATGCTGTTGCATTAGTCGACGTATTGGCACCGCCTGACTTTATTCTTAATTCTGCTCTAGGAATGTCCGATGGCAAGGTGTGTTCTCTCTCTCTCTCTCTCTCTCTCTCTCTCTCTTTCTCTCTGCTATTACTAAATATTTTATATATTAAATTATTTACATGTATAATAATTATTCATTTTCAATATATGTAAATTAAAAATACTTTTTTATCTAGGTATATAAACACATAAAAGAGTGGATATTTAAAGATGAAGAGAACTTTGAACGACCACCGTGGTGGAATAAAATTCGATCTAAAATGTAATACTATGAGTATGAGATATCTTAGAATTATTTCTACTACTTTATATTTTAATATATTATATTTTTATTATTTTTTTAATATATTATATTTTTAAAATTCATATCAAACAAACGCACAAATTCATGCTGTTCATTAAAAGTTATGCTTGTATTGATATTTAAATATTGTTAATGTTGAAATAATTTGCTATAATAATTAGTGCCTCGACTGTTGTTAGATTTCTAATATAGCAATTCATATTAAATTTTTCATAATTTAAATACAATTTTTATATATATCTATACTGTTATATAAATTTTTACATCTTTATATTTTTGTGAATGTACATAAATCATTTATATTAATATTATATAATATTAAATATAAAATATTTTTGATATATATATATAAATATTAAATGTTTTAGAATATTTTAAGAGTAATATTAAATATGAAAAATAAATATTTTGAAGATCTATTACAAATACAAAAATAAAAATACTTATTATAAATTTGTATACAAGTTTATTTAAATATATATTTATAATTCTGTATGTTTTAATGATGTATCTGCAAGCGGTAAGACTTTATCTACTTCTGCAAACCAATCATTGTACACAGTTTTAGGATCAACTGACCAAAATCTATGAAATGATATAGGTTCTTGAGATGCCAAATAAGCATAAGGATAGTCCATAGGTTGTGCCTACAATTATCAAATATAAAATGGTTTAATATTAAAAAATACTAATTAAAAAATAATAGTCACTAGAGTATATTAAAATAAACATTACTATAATTGTGTGTCATTTTTTTTAAATTATATATCTCATACGTGCGGATGTACTTTCAAAAATACTCTTGGTGATTTGCCATTGCCTTCGAAAGATAATAAAAGTCAAGTAAAATCTAATGTGTTCTGGTTAAACTTAAACCATATTAGTTTAATGTTCAATATAAATTACGACAAAAAATTATTGCTCAAAAAATAAATGATACATAATACTAATAAAAGATGCTAGTTATATAAGTTATATAATAACTAGTGTCGACTCTTATTGATATTATATTATATCATTTTTTCTTGTGAGCTAAAGCCTTTATTTAAGTTAATATTTGTTATTGCACAAACCTGATGGAACATTGGAGAATGTACACCTTCTACTCTAAGTCGCAACAAACAAAGTCCAAAAAGATGCATGTCATCGGGAGTAGTCGCAGATGGACAAGTACATACACCTGGTTCTATTATTAGATGAACTAACGGAGCCGATAACACAATTCCCGCACCGCCAGTTAAATACTGATAGCCGTGATGTCTGTCCCAAATACGAAAGCCATAACGTTCGCCGATCGCAACTAAGTGCTTAGGATTGTAGCACGTCAGCAAGTTTAATAAACGTACCACACTGTAATACATTAAAATCTGTCTGAAATTTAGCTCGTGACCTCAAACTCCCCTTCTCCATCATCTCATTGAATAAAAGACATAAAAAAAAGATAGACCCTGAAACCAATTATTGAACAAAGTTCAAACGTCTATTTTTTTTCTGTTTTGCTTAACTAAACAATGTGAGCGAGAAACGTTTAGCTTTTGAGTTGAATTTTGGAAAGTCTTGATTTAAGTATACTTCAATTTTTCAATATCTTTTAAAAATAAAAATTATAACTTTTACAGCTTTGTGATATTTTGCATAATTTTGACAATTTAAAAAAAATTTTTTAATATATACAGTTGTCTCACCTGAATATAGTATCATCATCAACAATGGCAAGCCAATCGAAATTGCGTCTTTTTAGTATTTTGCTGGCTTGTTGCAAGATAGCATAAGTTTTAGCGCAATGTCCTTCAGTAGTGTTCGGGACGATGTATGCTTCCTGTAAATTTTTGTCTGAAAAACAATTCAATAACTTACAAAGACTATAAATATATCAAAAAATATGTGTACATTGATCAGGCATACCAGCTGCATCACTAAAATATCCAATGTTCAAATCGTATTTGGCCCATGACTTTTTAATCACTGGGATTCTATCTAAATGAAATTTAGCACAAGTCTTAACAGCAAAATAAATATTTTTTGGAGTTACAGAAGAACTCTGTAAATTTAAAAGTTTATATTAATGGTTCAACAATACAACATATTGTTCTTGATTAGCTAACTTACTGAAATTATTCTTATTATTAATTAAGAACTCAGATGATATAACATACACAAGAATGGAAGAATCGGGGATACGTGGCACAATCTGAGGCAGACACAATGCATAGTTTAGACATATGAATCAATTTCACACCAGTATTACTTAAGACAAAGGTTGCGAATTCATATGATACATCGATAGAAAAATCTGCTTTCGATTCCTTGCCTTTAGATATTTGTTTAGACAAACTAAAATATTAAATTATATTCTTAACTTTTGGATAAAAAATATAAAAATAAATTAATCGTTATATGGAAATAAATCGTTACCATATTTTTATAAAATTATATGCCAATAGAGTCAGTTTTATAAAACGGAGAAAATATTTAGAAGAGAGTAGCTTTTATTAAGTTAATTTGTGATATACAGCCTATTTTATATTTTCAGTTAATCAATTCAGTTGCTCTTCAGAAGCATATATGTTATGACTCTTGTAATAACTGTTTAACATAATGGATATACTTCTTTAAATAATGTATATAATAATTGTTTAATATAAAAATAGAATATACCTCTTTAATAGCGTAACACTCATGGCAAATCCAGACGCAACGTGTGGATACTTAAATTTTTTAGTGTGCTGCGCAAAGTGATGAATAATAGTAGGTTCACGATCATAAAGCGCGTATCCCATCCACACATCCTGCATATAAACAAATTATCTAAAATATAAATCTAGAATAGAAATATATTCTTAAAAGTTTGCAACAAGAGCGCAATTCACCTGAGAAGAGTTAAATTTTCCAAGAACATCCAATAGCTTTTCTAATCGAATCACAGTATTTTCTAAACAGAAGAAGAACCATTCCACATCTGAAAATTCACCTGACAAATAAGTCAATAGAGGAACTATCGTCCAGGAACCTTTGATATTAAGTTTATGGGACAATACAATGTGCGGCAATTCCTATAAAAGTATAAAGATAATTTATTTAACAATAAATACAAAATAGACATAGTTATTACATACACTAGTAAAAAACTTAATAAAACACATAAAGAAAAAATTCTCTTGTGAATGTACTTTTTCAAGGGTATCAGCTTGTTCATAAATGTTTTCCTTCAAATAATCAGCATGGGCCGCATTGTAGCCTTCCTTTTGACTCAATATTACTATTGTTACCTTATCGGACTCTAAAAATATTCTAAGTTAAAATTTTTTCATATATTTAATTTAATTTAAATTTTTAATTTAATTTAAATAAAAAGAAAACAAATATTATTTTAATATTCTTTATAATATTATTTTTTATATTCTTTATAATCTGATATCTTTATATCAGACAATAGAAAATAGATCTGTTTTTTGTGGTTTGTAGTATACACACAACACAAAATTTTCCAAGATTCATAAGATTGTTCAAAGGATGCTTTTAGAACATCCTGAAACATCCTTAGAAGAATAGCATTGTGTGAAGCTCGTACTTAAAAAGAAAATAGATATGTTTGAAATTTTAGTACAGTTTAGTATAGTAACAAAGAACAAATCTAAATCTCTCAGATAAACAAAGAAGTTTCTGGAGTAAATACCTAATGTACTCGTATCTGTATTCGCGATGAATGAAATACAAGCGAGAAATGTGAGATGTGTTGATAATTCCATTTTTATCGAACGGCGTTCGAAGTTCAATAAAAAACCAAAAGTTTATATGCGTTCTTGTCAATCTTAGTTCTATTACAGGGGTAGAGTTCTTTAAGTGAAGGCAAAGCTTTGACGTTTTTCAATTTAAATTAACATCTGTTCAATCGTTACTCAACAATCCGTTACATTCACCGTTAAAGTTGCATCTGAGCATCGCTATTCAGCTGTTCACTGTGTATAAAGAACCGGCTTCGCCGACATCGACATCGTTGCATATGCATGAATACCACGTGAAGAAAAAATAGATCGCATCGTCGCTCCGGGATTCGTCAAACTTGCGGGT
>Ga0157363_1002300_pt1 | contig 16752 bp, 6 predicted proteins | sample AttsexASBM1_FD_111477 | JGI IMG/M metagenome (GOLD analysis project Ga0157363, IMG submission 111477) | Fungus gardens microbial communities from leaf cutter ant in Ribeirão Preto, State of São Paulo, Brazil - Atta sexdens ASBM1 | ecosystem: Host-associated > Fungi > Mycelium > Unclassified ... | reverse complement strand
GTAAATCTCTTAGTTGGATATCAAGTGGGGAATTCACAAGAGAACTTGACAAGGAGCCTCTTCTTAATTAGAGTCCTATTTATACAAAGGGTTCATGGTCTGTGCTACTAATAAATAACCCTGTCCTTATGTCCATGCTTCATCCTCATTCCTGCCTCATATCCTACTCAAGGCCACCATGTGTACTCCAAGTGCCTTGACGTCATCTTCCAGACCCTTCCATCAAGTTCTAGGTTTATGATGTCACATCATGTGACCTGTCATGTGACTTCCTTGTCACGTGCCTTCTTCATCATTCTAAAAGAAAAAGAAAAAGAGAAATAAAATCAAAAGAAAAATAGATAAAAAAATAAAATGTTAGGTCCAAAGCGTTCCATAACACTTGGCTTTAGCTTATGTGCTGTACCATCTGTCTGCTACATGGTTGTAACTTCAGAAAAGAGGAAGAAGTCTGAGATGAAAGTGAGTGCTGATAAGTATGTTGCTATTGAACACCAGAGATCAAGTTCAATAAGAGTTATCTTCATCAATTATCAGACTAGCAAATTATAGTGTAACTACTAGTCTTATATACAAATACTGACTATAGGAGATGCTTGGGGTTTCAGTGGTATAGCCTCTATTGTACCAAGCAGAAGTTTCAGTGGTGGAACACTGACAGAAGTATGACTCTGCTATAGAAGACCAAGTTGGATAAGAGTATCCCTGTTATAGAAGACAGAATATCTGGATTGTTGCATCACTGCTGTGAGGGCATGTTGTGAGAAAGATGGCTGTCATGGAAGGCAGGCTTGTAAGTTAGATGTTGAGAAGCAGTATCACCATAGAGATGTTTTCTCTAGATAGATGGACTTAACATATGACACCTTACTTAGTATTTAAGAACTAGTAAATACACTGTTATCTTTAGTCTAATAATCAACTATTATTAAATACTAAATTCCAGTGTTTACAGTAACACACTTGTTCTGTTAGAACTTAATCTCTCAAACTCTGTTTCACTTCTCTAAAGTTACAACTATGCAGTAAGTAGACAGTATAGTACATCTGAAGCTAAATTTGTTCACAAAGCTTGTAACTTTTCACTCCTTAGACTGTCAGAAACACTAAGAGTGGACTTAGTTTTATTTCATTTTTATTTTCTATTTAGAACCTAGGGTTAGGGTTTAATGTGATGTCACATGTCACTGTCACAGCATTACACACTTATGTGACATGATGGAAGAAGATAGAAGGTTCTGGAAGAATGATGTCATACAATATGTTTAACACATGTTGATCTTAAGACTTATACATGGTCATTTAGAGTAGGCTAAAGTAGTAGGGCATGGACCATGAGTAATTAGTATATAAGGTAGACAATCTATACAAAGCTCTCTATCGAGTTCTCTTGTATTGATCTAATATAAGGTTTATTCACTTAACTAGTTCTAAGGTTTTGAGTTTGTAATATAGATAAGTTTCCATACTGTTAGACATGGTTTATATCTTGTTATCCAAAGTCTAATAAGATATCTCAGAAATCCAAAACAAGCTAGTTATGTATTATCTGAGAATATAGAAGACAGATTTAGAATGACCTTTGGCTTTAGCTTATATGTTATATCTCTATAAGTTGTATAAGCTACATATTTTGGAAAAGAACTTGGGGGTCTTAGAGGTTTGAGGCCACTGGAAGATAATAAAGTGTGTCATTACCAATACTAGAAGTGCCAGAATTGTGAATAATGAACTTAATTATATTTTCTTTCTCTTTTATTTTATTTTCTGTTTTTCCTTTTATTTTATTTTTGAGTTTCCTTCTTTTTTATTATTTTGAGACTTAGACAAAAGTGTAATGTGATATTATACATGATACATGACACAGTCACAGTCACACAATCAGGTGACACTAAAAGGCTCTAGAACAGATAATGGCATACAGCATAGCAACAACATATTGGTCTTATAGTAAGTATATATACTTTAGGGTAGGTTAGTTGTAGTGTGCATACAGACCATGGTCTGTGGTATATAAGGTAGACTAGTTTGTACTTAGAACTCTATTGAGTTCTTTTGTATTACTTAATACAAAAGTAGTCTTTTATCTTTACTCAAAGGCTTAAGTCATAACAGAAAGAGGGTATTAGTTTTGGTTGATTTTCAGGATAAAGCTAATATAGTATAAACTACCAGTTTATATACTAGATATACTACCTAGGGTAGTTATCTGGAATAGAACTACTAAGTGAGTTGCTCTAGATTCTGGTGATTCTTAGATATCAGGAATAGATGTCCATAGAATTGGCAAGGAACCAGCAAGGACATCTGAGGGAGAATGAAGAGAAATAATCTGTGCTAGAAAATATTAAGGAGTGTGGATGAGGGAGAAGGTGTTATCTGTGGTTTTGGGGTAGATAGCTGGAACAGAATATAATATATACTTGGTTTAAACTCTGTACAATTCTATAGACTTTCACTCCTAAATGTGGACCACATCTAACAAAGAAGAACTTGATAAGAAGTCCTCACTTTATTACTACACTTTTTATATTATAGTTTATGCTATGCTCAAGTTATCCTATTCTAAACTACATATATCCTCCATGAGTTTTATATAATTATAATCACATATTAGATGATTTTTTATTTTTATTTTTCTTTCATAGGTGATAAATAGGCACATAATTATAGTCACATGATGTGTGACATGATATATTAGAGCTTAGAGTATACTATAACAATAATTACTTATATAGTAGTTATATGAATAGAAAGTTTTATCAACTTTCACTGCCTGAGACAAGTTTGAGCTAATACTCTAGGATTAAGTTTATGTAAGAGAACTAGTTACCTTGCAAAATTCCAATATCCAAATATTGCTGATGTCTGTCATGAAGCTTGTAGAGTTTTTTGAACTCTTCAAATTATAAATTCTGTGAAGTTGATCAAGTCAACTCTACCACTTTCACTTTTGAACTCTGCTAAGTATAGTCATATATGTTATCATTGTCCTATCCTATCTGTTATTATCTGTGAAGCTCTTTCCTTTTCTAGCTAACATTCTAGATACTTCTATCAGAGTGCTTGATTATCTAAACACTATTATTCCTTGGTTATATTAGTATTGTTCTACTAAATTGGAATATACTCTAGAGTATTTAGAATAGCTACCACCTTCAAAAGGCCTCATTCTATTCTCTTAGGACTCTTCTAAAGCTTAAAGTATAAACTTCATGCCTCTACTGTAGTTGCCCTAATAGTTAGTTATTATAAATCTTACTAGCTTTATGTTGACTACAACTTGGAAAGGATATCTTTATGTACTTGGTATAAAGAGTAGTTGTTATGGTTCTGTTAGACATATTATAGCAGCCATAAGTCAAGATGACTAAAAACTATACTCAATAGTAACTTAAGATAATAGCTTAAGTATAGTAGCTCTTGTAGAAATTACTCAACAAGAAGTTCTTGCTTTATTACTATACTATTTATATGAGTACATCATGGTCTATACTAGTTATAAATTAGCCCTATCCTAAACTATATGTGTATATCATAAGGATAATATATATTTGCTATAAGTTCTAATATCATTATTTGTAGCATCTTTTATCTCTTTCTATATTATGATATTATATCATGTTCATGTGACATGTTATATACTATAGTCACATATTGTTTTATTGTCAAAAGAAAATAAAACTAAAGAATATAAAAATAAAAATATAAGAATTCTGAGCATATTATGAAAGTACATCTTCTTAAGGTTTTTTCTCTAGAGAAACTCAATTCTCTATACACCATTCTTAATCCCTTTTGAACTTTTTTAAATACTTCACTTTGAGTTTTCTATTATTTTACAACAATAACATTCTTACTATATATCTTTCTAGTAGCTTGTTAAGATTGATTCATATTTACTAGAAATATCCACAAGTAGTACAGAAAACAGAACAGATGATACAACTTGTCAGGATATGAGGCAGAAGAGACTTGAAAGTAGTACTATGTGGATAGGACAACTTTGGCTTCAATAAAAAAATGTTGCACCTAGCTTAACCTTGTTGTGTGGTTGTATCTCAGAAGAGTGAATTCAGATAAACTTAGAGTAAGTGTAGTACAATAATAATGCTACTACTATACATACTCTAGATTATCAGGCACTACAGAGATTGTCATTTGAAACTCTATGAGATTGATGAGAAATAGAGAGATTTTGGTTCTTGGGTTGATTGTCATATGCAAGTCCACCCGTCTGGAAAATTACATCCCCACGGTGATATCATCTTCAAATTATACAAGCCCGCTTTCCATGGCAGCCACCTTTCTTGCAATACGTCTTATGATGGTGCTGCAACCATCCAGGTATTCTGTCTTCCATGGTGGGGATACTCCTATTCAACTCAGTCTTCCATGATAGAGTTACTCCTATCAGTGTCTCAACACTGAAACCTCCGCTCGGGGCAATAGGGGTTTCACCACTGAAAACCCTGAGCATTTCCTATACTATCCATTTGTATATAAGACTAGTAGTTACACTGTAATTTGCTAGTCTGATAATCGATGAAGATAACTCTTATTGAACCTGATCTCCAGTGTTCAACAGCAACACACAAATCAGCACTCACTTACATCTTGGACTTCTTCCCATCATCTGAAGTTGTGACCACACAGCAGACAGACAGTACAGTATATAAGCTGAAGTCAAGGTTGTTCACAAGTCCACTCATCTCTGAATCCATTCTGTGGACTTCCACCCCAGTGTGAACTGTGCCTGACATTGATAGATGATTGGAATGGAGTGTGATTTGTACTGGAGGATAAATAGGTACAGATGTTAGATATGGTTGGATAATATATGATATAGCTTCTCTCAATAAAACACTCTTTTTAGTAGTATCTTAATTCTTTTTGCTTTCTTATCTCTATATTTCTTTTTAAATTTCTTTACTAATTCTTTTGTATTTTTAAAAATTTCTAATTCCTTCCAAGTATCCTATCAATATTTACTACTGGATGAATCTTGATTGATTCTAGCAATTTTAACTTCACTACATTTTCTGATATTATTTTATTCATTTTATAAGGCTTCACAAACCTCTTCATCATTTTTCTCTTCTCTATTTGCCATACTAAGTCCTTGATACTTAACAACATCTTATTTCCTATATATATAATTTAGTAGGATATTTTTTTGTTATTTCTACCAAAATTTATAGTTCAAAAGACAATTATAACCACTAGATATTATTATTCTGAGATATAAATTTATCAGCCATTAAGATTAACTTAGTTTATATCTTTAATTAGTAATAAATAAGTAAGCTTCAAAACTATATGACTTTAGTAGCATAAGAATTAGCAATAGTTGATGTAATGTGTTATAGACCAACTTCCAAAACATCTAATGTATTTGTTTTTTACTTATGATGTTAAAATACAGATCATGTCTGAGAGAGGAAATAATCCATGGGAAAATTACAGATGAGGTCAGATAAAGCATAGAAACTTTATAAGTGTTTTATAAGTGATGTGTGGATATGAATTTAGGATGATTTCAACTTTAGCTTATGTGCTGTTTCTACATATTGCAGTGGTCATAATTTAAGGAAGAAAACTAAAGAAAAGTAGAATATGAGAAGTCAGAAAGTCAGTATGAGAACTCAAGAAGATGTCAACTCTAGTCAATTTTCAAGCTAAGGAGTACAAAGTATCTATGTAGCATTACTCAGTAACTAAAACAATATCTAAGAAACAAAAGAGATAGATAATTACTTTGGTTATGCTAAAATTCTTAGATGTTGTCTCAAGTTCTATGGAAATTATAAGAATGCATATGATAAGTTTGGAGTGATTGGCTATAGAATGAAGCTAGATTAATCTATACTGAAAGAGAATGTACAGATCAGAAGAGAGATATTCACTTCTACAAATGTTTTGGACAGAGTAGATATTAGGTAAGTGTTATTTGTGATGGGAGTCAGATAATTCAGATATGCTCAGATTGGTATATGATATATGAATAAAATCCTTTACCAGTCCTAAACATTTTTCATATTTATATATATATATATATATGAATCAAGTTTCTGTATTTCATTGTCTAGTAACTTGTTATCTAGACTTTGGGTTATTATATCATCTGAAAATTATCTCTATAATATTTTCTTAACTATCTACTCCACTATTCTCTTAATCACAGCTCTAACTTTAAATTTAAGTAGATACTCTATACTTTCTTCAGTCTAATAATCAAACTCTAGTAACCTACTTCTTCTCTTTCTTAATGTTAGAAAGTGATTCACACTTGTTAGATAAATCTACAGATATTGCACAAAAGAAAGATTAATTGAGAATACTTATCAGAAGTAGAAATAAAGTAATTCAGGATGTATATGTGATACTGATAACAGCCTTGGCTTCAACTTCGAGTATTATACCTAGCTTATTCATCATATTGTTGTAATTTATGAAGATAAAAAAGAATAGAGTTTTAAGATTAAGAAAGGATAAGTGTCAGAATTGTAAATGATAGACTTGGTTTCATTTTATTTTCCTTTTATTTTATTTTATTTTTCTTATTTTATTTTTGGTTTTATTTTACTTTTCTTTATTTTAGACTTGGATGAAAGATGTGATATGATATGATGTGTGATGGTTCATAAGAAAAGAACATAGAAGGTTTTGGCATAGATAATGTTATATAACATAGCAACAACATATTAGCCTTATGAAAAGCACATGTACTTTAGGGTAGGTTAGTTGTAGTATGTACTATAGACTGTGGTCTGTAGTATATAAGGTAGACTATCTTGTACTTGGAGCTTTATTGAGTTTTTTTATGTTATTCAATACAAAAGTTGTTTTTTGTTTTTGCTTAAGGACTTAAGTTATAACAATAAGTATAGTACTTAATATTATGATACGATAAAGTGTGGACAAACTTTGATAAGATATAGATAAGATAATAGTATATTATTAGTCTATGACGAGAGAAGGCATATGATATGGAAGTCACATGACATTATGTCATAGGGCCTAGAGTAGTCTAGAAGGACCTAAAAGGGTCTATGGGCTAGAAGAGTCTAGAGAAGTCAGAAAGAGTCTGGATGATGATGTCAAGGAGCATGTTAACCACATTGCTATCTCATGGTGTACATATGGTGCACTCATGGATAATACATGGACTTTAGGGTAGGTTGCACAGTAGAAGCGTAGTCATAGCATGAACTATGAGGACTTCATATAAATAGTTGGTAGAATATAGTTGTAGTTTTTTGTCGAGTTCTCTTGTGAATTATACAACTCGTGTTTCCCACTAGATATCCACTTTTGAGATTTACTTGTTAGTGCTGCTATTGGACACTGGTCTAGTGGTTGCCACAACATTTAATCCAAGTTGATTATCAGACTAGAAAATTATACAGTATAACTATTTGTCTTAAATATAGGTATTGATCTCTAAGAATAAGTAAACTAAGTTATATTCTAAGTTTGTTAGTTACTAAGAGAGTTATTGTCAAAAACTCCATGGAGTTTGTTATGAAATAGAGAAAGCTTATCTATAAAGTAATCAGTGATTGGAATACAGAGGTAATCTGTGCTAGAAACAAACATATAGGTTGAATATATATTAGTTGTTATCTAGAACAAATGATAGATATTGATGATTTAGTATAATACTTATACTCTATCTATATGAAATTATGACCACACAATAAGTAGTTGACACAACATATAAGCTGAGACTAAGATTATTATCTGTTATTTAGTTGTAACTCTGTAGATTGTTACATACTAATCTAGCCATATCTGGTCAACCTCACAAATAACACCTTTTTCTTTATCTATACTTTCAAACATTATCTGATGTAAATCAACTCCATTCATCCCATGTTAATCACTTCTCAGACTTTCTTGCTAGACTTTCTAACAACTCCATAGAGCTTCATTCCAATATCCAAGGACTACCCAGACCTAGGATAACTGCTTACAGTCTTTATTTCCTATATACTATTTTAGATAGAGTACTTAGTATCCAAGTCAGATAGTTATACTGTAAATTTCTATTCTGAAAATTAACTTAAACCAACACTCTTTTCTAGTGTTGGTGATAACATGCCTCACTATTCTTTAGGTAGATTAATTTTCTCAAATCTCTCTAAGTACATTCTCTGAAATATGTGACTAGTATGATGAGTAGAAACACAATATATAAGCTAAACTAAAGATCATTTTTTATCTGCATTCTACATATCATGAATAAGTATGATACACATCTGTCTTCTAAGAGTCTGTTATGAATCTTGATTGCTGAAGTGTGAACTGTATCTGATATAGATAAATACTTAGCTTAATCTACATCTCTAGATAATTTATATCTACATTCTAGATAACTCACATCTGTTCTCAGATAAGTTTCATACTTGTTCTGTTCTCTTTTGTATAACTGTAAGAGAACTTGACTTTTTACTGCTGTATTTTTCCAAACAAAGCCACTTATTTCCTTATCTCTTGCTTAAAGTATTGGACTTCTTATACCTTAATATTCTCTGAAACCTATTTCAAAACCTGCAAAATTTGGTACAAACATTACTGAATTCTATTTCTGAACCCTGAACCATATTACTACATAACAAATAGGCCTCCACCTTTTGGATAATATTCTATATACTTCTACCCAAGTTCCCAACTATTTGGCTACCATCATTCTTGGGTTAGATCATCATTGTTTTACTAGATTGCAATGGATTCTAGGATATTTAGAATAGCTGTCACTTTTAGAAGACCTCATTCTGTTCTTTTAGGTTTCTCTAAAAATAGGTTATACTTAGTGTATTATTATCTCAACAATTAAAGCTTGAAGTGAGAACTATGCTTAACATTAAGCTAGGAATATCTATATTCTTCTACTTTATCCTACTAAGTCTGTAGTTGAAGCTATGGCTAGAAAAATAGTAGTATAGAAGATAACTAAGAAGATATTATAGGGATAGTTTCTAGAATATAGAATGACCAGGAGTCTAGGTAATGAGTTACCAGGAGATAAAATACTAAAGACTTGTTACAAACTTAAGACCTTAGAGTTGGTCAAGTGAATGAACCTTGTATTGGGTTAACACAAGAGAACTTAATAGAGAGCTCTGTACAGGATTTGTCTACTTTATATACTGAAAGCTAATGGTCTGTATACTACTTCTCCAACCTATCCTAATGACCATGTGTTAGCCTTAAGGCCACCTTATATATACTATATAGCATGATACTATCCTTTTTAGATCTTTCTACAATATTCTATATGTTATGTGATTTTTGATACCTGAGTCATGTGTTGTGACTGTGACTTGTGACATCATACTAGCTCCTAACCCAAAAATAGAAGAAAGTAAGAGAAAAATAAAAAAGGAATATAAAATAGAAAACAAAGTCTACTATCTTTAATTCTGACAAGACTAGTCTATTTATAAGCAAGCACAGATGTGGAGTATATCTAGGTATGGTTAGAGTCCTATCCATAAGTCAGGAAGCAGATGTCTTAGAAGTTAGTCTATAACAATAACACTCTCCTAGTATCTGATTCACTTCAGATATCTATGGAAGAAGATATCTTCTCTCCTAGTCTACTTATTCTCTTCTAGTACAGATCTACCTGGTTTCTTTTCCTGTTCAATCACTCCATTACTGATCACATGGTTCCTCATAACATCCATGGAGCTCTGAACTCCATTTCCAAGAACTTTAGTGTATTCAGAGTAGTTACCTGTCTCCTCTGATCTTTAGATAGTCTTAATACCAGTATTTAAGACATATAGATACTCTATAGTCCTTTAGCTTGAAAATCAACTAGTGTAGTACACTGTTCTGAGTGTCCATGCTTAAAAGTCTGATTTCCTTCATGCTCTACTTCTGGTTAATGTTTCCTTTCCAAATATGACTGTCACAACATACAGAGGTGCAACACATCTGCTAAAGCTAAGATCACCTCAGATATGCATCCACATGTATTATATAATATTCTCATACTCTTCCAATGTCTTCTGTAATTTTCTCATAGATAATTTCCTCTTTCAGGCATATTCCTTATCTAACAGAACTGTAAAAAACTCTGGACAGAAGAGCACTATGTCCTGGTTGTCCAGTACCTCAGTACTATGATATAATACATCAGACTTTTCCATGGACCTTCCAGGCTTGTGATAAAGTAAGAAGTCAAACCTAGCCAGATAAAGAGACCACTAGGCTTGACAATGATTGAGCTTCTCTGCTACTATGAAGTACTTGAGATTTTTGTAGTCAGTCCATATTTTAACTGGACTTGCTACTTCTTTCAAGAAGCATCTTTATTCCTCCAATGCATGGATAATTACCAACATCTCCTTATCATGTATTTTATAGTTCTGTTCAACTAGAAATAAGAATTTGCTGAAAAATGCAACTGGATTCCATTTGCTATCAGCATTTGACTGCTAAGAAAGGATAGCTTTAGTTACAAAGTCTGAAATGTCTGCTTCTACATGGAAAGATTTTTATATTATCTAGGAAAACTAGCACAGATATGGGAGTGACTACTTTTTTCAAGACATTGAAGAACTTTTGCTGCTTGTCCTCCCAGGTCCAAGTGCTTGATGAGCCAGTAAGATAAAAAGAAGGCAGGCTATAACAGAGATAAAGCAATAGTAGAAGTTAAAAAATCCCAGAGAGATCTGAACATTACTCTGAGACCTTAAAACAAGCTACTCACAAGCTCCAGAAACCTTGACTGGGTCCATCTTAACATTGTTTTCAGAGATGACCAATCTCAGATACTCTATCCACTTTTGCTCAAACTCACATTTCTCTAGACAGAAAAAGAGCTTGTATTCAGCCAAGATCTCTAAGACTCTTTGCACTACTCTAGTGTACTTCTTCAGAGTCCAGGTAAAGATTAGAATGACATCCAAGTATACAACAACAATTTTCTCAGTAATCAAATTTTAGAAGATGCTGTTCATTATTGTTTGAAAAGCCTATATCACAAGACTATTAGTTATGCCAAAAAACATTACAAGAGACTCAAGAAAACCTCTGTTGGTATTGAAAGCAGTCTTCCATTTGTCTCTAGATTTGATTCAAACATCATTAAACCTATAACAAACATCTAGCTTTGTAAAGTACTTGGCTTTTCAAATGTCAGAAATTCTCAGAATTGGACTTAGATATTATATTTTCTATTTTTATGTCTCTTCAATCTCTCCTCTTCTTTATAGTGTAGTTTTTCTTTTTTGGGTATAATTAAGGAAGTGATTTGACAGTTACAAATGTCACAAATCATGAAAGAAGTATAAATTGAGTCATATACATGACTGTTACTGTTACTGTTATACTACCATATAGTTATAACTTTAGGATAGGTTAGATTTACACAGACTAGCTTCTATAGGCATATAAAGTAGACTACTCTGTAGTAGGAACTCTATCAAGTTCTCTTGTATCACTTAATACATAAGTATACTTTTGTCTTAACACTTAAGTCTAAGTTATAATATTGAAGTTGAAAAACAAGTTCTGAAATGAGCAGAAGCAGATATTGATTTTTGATAGTCATGGAGTTGAGTGTATGGTAGTCTTGAACCAGTCAGAGTAAGCCATTCTTTTTCTTGATAAAAAGACAAGTGCTACCATGGTCAACTTAAAGAGACAGGTATAACTAGTTCTGAGATTTTTTGAGAGAAAGGCACCAAGCTCTGCTTGTTCCATGAGTTAGAGAGGGTACACCTTGATTGACTTTGATTTTGAGCCAGGAATGAGTTTTATAGCATAGTCTCACTGACAATGTTCCAGAAGAACATTGAATTCTTTCTTTGCAAACACAGATTCAAAACCTTGGGTATAGCTGGGGAGTGGAAGTGGTAATCTATTAGTTAGAGTACTCTTCTAAAAGGTCTCAGAAAGTTTCTAGGAAGTGGTAGCTGTAGCTTGGGTGTTAGCAGATAACCTCTCTGGAAAAATAAAAGTTAGGAACACTCTGTTTCCTGGTTCTCCACCAAGCTTTTTACACTCCATTGTTATATCTGGCTTCTCTTCCTCTTCCAAGATCCAAGAAAATGATATACTTTGACATGCACCAATTGTATGCTCTTCCACTCTTTCTTCCTTGACTTCCACCTTCTGTAAATCTCTGCAGTCTTTATATCTTGAAGGACAATACATCATCTCTACTTCTTCTTTCTCCCAGTTAACTTCTGGATTCTGATCTTTGAGCCATAGATATCCTAGTATCAAGTCTTGCTTATCCAGACTGAAAATTGTAAGCAACATCCACTCTGAGTGTATTTTGTACTGTAACACTATATCAACCACTTCTGAAATTTGACTAGCTTCATTAGTGGTCCTATTAACATTGAACACAGCAATAGGCCAGGAGATCTTCTATGTATTGATCTGATGTGTCCAGACAAATTTTCTGTTGATAAAACTACCAGTTGTACTGTCAAGATCAAAGAAGGTGGACTTGATTTATTTTATTTTTATTTTCAATTTATTTTCAATTTTTCAATTTTTAGAACAACTAGGGTTAGGGTTGATTGGTCACACTGTCACATCAGTTACCTGATGGCGTAGTCACAAGACAGATCACGAGACTTGGGAGAATTTAGTAGAAGATTCAAGAATAGATGACGTCAGACAACATGGACACCACATGTTGGCCTCATGGACTACACATGGTTGTTTAGGGTAGGGTGCACAGTACTTAGCATGGACTGTCTGTAGGACTATATAAGGTAGACTAGTTTGTAGAAGAGTTCTCTATCGAGTTCTCTTGTGTTACTCATATACAAGAGTTGTTCTTTTGTCCAACCCTAAAGGACCTAAGTTCATAATATGTACTAGAGTTTAGAAGTGCTTGGATAGAGTGTTATTGGTAGGTATCCATAGTGTTTAGCTCAACTTGGAGGTAAAGGGACATTCCTCTTATATCCAGAGAAATAATGGTAGAACATAGAGGAAGTTGCTTTTCTCCATTTTGGTTGATGGATTGGTTTAATAGCTAGTAGTAAGGAGAAGGTCAATATATCCACAAACTTCACAACTTCTTTGTTTGGATCTTTTACCTCTAGTACAGCATATGTAAGAAGACTTGTCCTATCAACCCCAATGTCAGAATTGAAGACGATGGACTTGGTTTCTATTTTCTTTCATTTTCTTTTATTTTCTCTTAGGTTTTATTGTGGATTATAAGACAAAGAAGACAAAGTGTGACACCATCACAGGTCACACAAGTCACATGCTCATATGACATGATGGAACAATGTAAAAGGTCCTAGAAGAAGATGACATCATACAGCATGGTTAACATATGTTGACCTTAAGACAAATATATGGTCGTTTAGGGTAGGGTTGAAGAAGTGTAGCACAGACTATTGTTAGTTTGTACTCAACACAGAGTTTAAGTCATAACATCCAACACTGTTATCAAACCCCATAATGATTGTACCTTTAACCCTAACACTACTATCAAACCTTACCATATCTGTATCTCTAGCTCTCAATCCCTGTTGCAAACTCCACAGAGTTTCATATACCCTTCCTAATGCCCATATAATCATTTCCTCCTGCTTTTGGTCACCATCAGATGAGTCTTGCTTTGCTGATTCCAGATAATATTCTAGATATTTCCATTATTTTATCATTATTTAGCTTAGACCAGCATTATTAGTTTATACTTGGACTCTTATTGTTCTATGTGATTAGAATGGACATTGTAGAGTATTTAGAATAGCCATTATCTTCTAGAAACCTTATTTTTTTCTCTTAGATTTCCTGGAGAATTGCAAACTCTATGGACTTTCACTCAGTTGTTCTAATAGCAGAACAGAATCTCCCTCTTTCAAATCTTAACACATCACAAGTTTTATAGTCTTGGATTGCCTACTTTATATCTTGATCTCTCTCATCCTTTTTTACTTTCCAAACAATATCTGCTCTGAGTGATTATCCTATGAACTCTATCTCTACTAACAAAGTTCTAGACATCTTCTAGCATTATTTAAGAGAAGTAGCTGAGCACCAGTGTGTCTTGGAACACAACACCAACACTATTCTTGCCAGTCTTGTGAGCTAATTCTGAGATTTGCATACCCTAATTCCTAGCTCTAACTCTGTATCTGTAGGTATATCTTATCTTTTCTCATCATAGAGGCCCTATTTCCTATAGAAGCTCTTACATCTAGAAATCCCCCCACTGCTCTTGACTCCACATCTCTTTGTCACTGAACTTTAGTAGTAATTGACAAATGGAATAAACCTTTCTGAGCTTCTGCTCCCTTTATATTTGTCTATCCACTAAGTAGTTCACCAGTGCTGAAAACAAGATTCTTTGGGCCTTGTCTTTTATTAGAAGTGATTATACATCTAAGTGGTCAGAGAGCTTTCTTCAAGAGAAGTTTACTACTAATACTTTTTCCATTATTACCTAGTCTGAGTTTGAGTAGCTTTTCAGAGAGCACTTTTCCCCATTAATAAACCTGATTGCAATCTTGTTGGTAGAGAAGTCTGACAACAATGACTCCACTGCTTGGTATGAAGCTGTACATAAGATAGACTAAGCCAAACAAGCAAACAAGGTATTTTAGTTGATGCAGTACAATATTCTTGTTTCTTTTTCTAATTCCTAAATATCATAGGGTTTCTCAGTTGTTCTCATTACCAAGCAGCAGTTTTCCATCCCACCAACTACCACTGGTTCTTTCTCTATGTGTCTTTATGGATGTAGATGCTACTTGCAAACTCTGTAGTATTTCTAAAAAAATATGCTACTGATATGGAGATTCTAGTTATGTAGTCTACCAATGTCCTATTGTTATGCCAGAAAATGCTTTTCATGAAAAAATATACTTCTATAGGGTTTTTAAGCATATAAGACCTCTTTGAAGATATTAGTGAGAAGACTTTATACTTCTAGATGATGCCTTAGGCTCTTTTGAGTGGATACCAACTAAAGAAACAGTGTGATAGCTGTTAAACAAACTAGACTTCAGACTTGAAGCCTATTTGGAACAGAATTAGCAAAGTATTATGAGATGTCTAGCTATCTGCTTCTCCAGTTTATATGTGCACAGAGGCCACTTGGTGATAACAGAAACATGCCATGATACTGTTCTTTAGAGAATTATAGAGAAAGCAATGTTACCTACTTACTAAAGGAATAAGAACACTAGAATTATACTAGAAAGCAATGTTATCTACTTAAGAAAGATCAATTATAAGGAATGGGCACTCAAGAGCACAATTGACATAGCCACAAATGTTTGGATAGTAGAATAAGACAAGAACACAACTAATCAGAAGCCAGAAGAGTTAGGAATACACTTTTGAGTAGAAGTAACTGGTAGAAATACTGAAAAAGGAAAGAATCAGCACTTGAGAGTAGGAAAAGGAGCATTAGGCTGATTATAGGTTGCAAATAGAAAGAAAACCTCTATCTGAATACCCCCACTTGAAAGCAGTTTAATTGCTATTTCTTGAATGAGTATTGTTAGTATCTGTTGTTAATATCTTCTATTACTTTCAGGCAAGTTTTGGAAAGTTCTAGCAGTCTGGGAAAGACTGGAAAGGTGAGTATCAGTTGGTATCATAAGTCATAAGATTTGGCTTGAGGAGTGTGTCACTTGGGATAGATAGTATTGTGGTGAGTTCTTGAGGAGCTATCCAATCTATTCACTAGATATTTTAAAGGAGCTTGTTACATAGTGTAAGATTCACTGTTTAGGAGTGTACTAGTAAGGGAACATATTTATGAGCAGATTTTCTTTATCCATTTCTTTTCACAATCATTCTAATAATACCTTTTTACATTCACAAGTACTCTTATGGGGTTTTTATGTGTTCTTTTCTGCTATTATATTCTTGCTTTTATCTCTTCTATACATTTCTAATATTGATATTATCCCCTCTGAATTTTTTAGCATGCAATTAAGGACTAGTGTTTTATAGTTCTTATTATACCCTAGCATAATCTCTTTTCTGCTTGATTCCTGTCAGTGATACAGTTTCTTTGTAGAGAGGGTGGTGAATTGCAGTTCATAGTTAGAGATAATGTGGATGGAGAGGCTATAGAGCTTCTACATATATAGAAAAGGTCTGGCCACTCCCTCCATGCTCACTATAGTATAAGTTGGGATGAAATATGCTATCTAGGACACAGAGTCTATTGTTGTCATCACTACATTGAACCCTGTGGACTCTGGAGGCTCTACTATGAAGTCTATGCTTATTGTTTCCCACTTTGCATCTAGAATAGAGAAAGAGTACAGTTTACTGACAGGTAAGTGCTAAAGAGGCTTGGTTCTCATGTAAAGGTCACAGATGTTAACATACTGACCAATATACCTCAATATTTGTGGCTATCAGTAGTTCTATGATACTAGTTCCAAAGTTTTTCAGTATTTTGTATATTCTTGAGTCATGATAGAGGGAGACAATGTAGTGGTAGAGATCTAATATGTCAGGAACATGAGCCTTACCTCTGAACAAGAACAAACCATCACTTTCAGACTACTCTATAGTGTATACAGATCTTGTAAATGAGCATTAGAGCTCCTGTGCTACTTTTGTCACTGGCTCCTCTTGTTTGCCTAGCCAATTTTCATAGCAGATATCTGTAAACAGTGTCTTTTCTTCTTCTTCTACTACTATACCTTTTATGACTTGAACAGCAAGAAATGTTATAATTCAAGACTCAAAGTGTTAAGTCAAGAAACAACTCTTGTATTGGAGTGACACAAGAGAACT
>Ga0157363_1002298_pt1 | contig 16762 bp, 11 predicted proteins | sample AttsexASBM1_FD_111477 | JGI IMG/M metagenome (GOLD analysis project Ga0157363, IMG submission 111477) | Fungus gardens microbial communities from leaf cutter ant in Ribeirão Preto, State of São Paulo, Brazil - Atta sexdens ASBM1 | ecosystem: Host-associated > Fungi > Mycelium > Unclassified ... | reverse complement strand
GAGGAGGAGGAGAAGGAAGGGAACACCAGAGAGAAGACGCCAGAGTAGCAGCCGCGGGGCAAAAGCAACCGAGAAAGGCGAGAGGCTATTTTGTCCCGCGGCGAAGACCCGCAAGAGCTCTTCGGCGACGAGGCGGATGAAGAAAAAGGAGAAAGAGAATGAGGAGGGACAAGCGAAGACGGCGGTAGCGGGCGCGACGGAGCGGAGAAAGAGGGAAAGGCGTTCCGATGCTTTTTGCGTGCTCGCGTCGCACCGCGCCGTACCGTACCACACCACCATACCCCATACCGCGATCGTCGTTGTCACGCCGGGAGCCACGCCGAGCCGAGCCACGTCGAGAGTCGTACCATGCCGCGCCGCGGTTAGATCGACCGACGTGGTGGCTAGGCCGAGGCGCGCCCAGGCGGAACTGCCAAGGCCGCGCGTCGCCGCGCCGCGTGTGCGTGTTCGCACGCGGCGACACGCTCCCGGGCGTGTCGTTGATGGTGGCGGTGCACGACCTGCGAGGTGACGGAGCGAATTCACGACGACGGCGGCGAGACATTACGCACCGCGACGAGAGACGAGGCTCATTAACACCGCGTTCTCTCCTTCCTCCTCTTACCTCGTCTTTGCTCGATGTATGTACACGATAGGAGAATGGAAAATAGTGTAACGCATGTGCGTGACCTCGCTTCTTTATTTATATTTAACGAGTGAGAATTCGACCGGTTTTACGTAACTACGTCACAACGACGTGACTCTCGATTACCGATTTTAACCTTTCGTAGCTGGCGCCAAAATCTGTAACGCAGAAGTCTGTAAGACTTCATTTAATTTGTATTAATTTAAAGGCATGTTAATGAATTTCAGGAAGTAAAAATGTATAACGCGTATGAAAGAAAATAAAATGCCAAGTTTTAATGGGAGCAATTCAAGTTTGCAAATGTAACGTAAATAAACAATTATACGAATACAATGATACGAATTTGAACACATCGATGAGAATAAATCCAATTAAATAAAAGAAATCCTGTATATTCAAAATCCAAACGGATCTTAGCGCTTAAATATTTCGTGAATTTATATACATGTCTGATTCTCTGCAAATACCGAAATTTTTCTTTTTCGATCTTGAAACATGAAGTAGAGTAATAATATTACTTCTTAAATTGACAAATAATTTAATAATTCTCGATGCTAATAAGCAACTTCAAAAATATTAATGATGTGATATTAACGAGAGTATTTAAATCATATACCGAATAATTTAACGTAAAGAAAATAGAATTGTTTGACATTTTTGATAAAGATCGTTTTATAACGGGATGACCAAAAAATAAACCCAGCGAAGCCCCGGAGGATTAAAGTGTCAAAAAATAATCTTTCGGTTACGTATACATATAACATTTAACCCTTCAGAGCTAACACCAAAATCTCTAACACAGTTACTATTAAATTTGTAAGGTTCATTTAATTTACATTAACACTAGAAATCGAGCGATTAATAAATTTATTCATCGTTGACCGTTTCTATTTTTTAAATTATTATTATATTTTTTGTATAAAAATAAGATTTTGAAATATATTTAACTTTTCAATAATTATGTCCTTTATATTGATAAAATATTTTTCATCACTTTCTTTATTTTCATAATAATTTATTCGCTTGATCCCTTCAATTATATAATAAGCAGACATTTCTAGTATTGATTAAAAGGCTAGTATTAATTAATTTCAAGGAATCAAAAATGATACAACTCGTATGAAAAACAGTGAATACCAAGTATATTTCAATAAAAATAATCCGAATTTGCGGATGTAAAAACGGAAATGGAATTGACAATTTTGATAAAGAGATTTATAATCGAGTGAATGAAGATAGACTCATCAGTTCCGAAGAACTGATTCTCAAGATAAGGCGCAATAAATGCTCCACAATTTACTATCTCGTCGCGGTATTTAAAAGATTATTTTCCATTAAATGTTTTCAATTAATCAACTATTTGCAATAATTTACATTTTCTTTCCATTCCATTAATCGTGTCATCGAAAGCCGACTGAAAGTCGAGTGGTATGTACGCGCGATGTTCATTTCCCGTTTGTATCATGCGCAAATACATATATACGCGTATCATCGCTGTTGCGAATGCGTCTCGCTGTTTTTTCCTCGTCACGCGCGTCGTGTGTGTGGAAGCGATAATCGGCGAACGCGCGGCTGGCAAGTGAGCGAGGCGAAGCGAAGCGAAGCGCGCGCGCTCGGCGGCGACGCGACGCAGAAAATACGGACGTATATTTTTAATGAATCCCACCGTCACGCGCGTGCGAGTATGCGGACGCGTCGCGTTTCGCACGTACGCGCCGCGCCGCACCGCTTTCCACCGCTTGCGACGTCAATACAAGCACACGCGAGTGTGCGACTACTCCGGTCTCTTTCTCTTTTTCTCCTCGAGTCACACGATCCGAGAACCCCCTTCGGCGAAATAATAAGCAATAGCAACGAGAACACGCACAGGTCACCTGCGCTTTTCAAAAAGCACCCGAGTTTATTAACTACCATAAAAAAATTAAATGTTAAAGTGATAAGCTAAAGACTGCTTTAGATGGATTATATGATAAAGAAAGTCGGCAATTTAAGCTCTGTAAATCAGTAGAATTAAATCGGATTTATCGGAATTTTTAATACTCATTTTACTAAATTGTACTATTAATGATAATTTTGTACCGTGTATTTCGTTTCGAAAGAAAAATTGTAGCGCTGCTTTTAGTTTAATATTAAGCTGGCAGGATCAATTTCAAATAAGAGAAAAAAGAAAAATAATATCAGAGATCAATAAGATTGAATTTGTATTATTTTGTACTATCAAAAACAATTCTATATTATGCGTTATTTCCAAGAAAACAACGGCGTTGCTAATTTAATTATATAATACATAATGTTTAAACTGGTAGGATCATAAAAAAAACAACACAGGAGTAAAAATTAACACAACTAAATTTATATTAATTTGTATCATTGAAAGAGAAAGAGTAAGTTAATATTTTACATGTTTTCTTCTTAAAATGACTTTATTAGTACATATATACTTACAATCTATGAGGCATTCCACGTTAAACTGGGCCTTTGAAACATCATTTTATTTTTTTTTTTAATTTTTTTATGTATTCTACTAAATAAAAACATGAGATACGTGCTTTGCGAAAAAAATTTGAAAAAGATTTTTTTTTTGGTGAAGTTATTGACGCGTGTTGCAGAACATTCAAATTTATTATATCGTCGAAACCATCAGTCAAAAAAAATGAAAGAGACTAATTTTAAAGATCTTAAGTTTTTCTATAAACGAGTTATTTTTAATTTATCATTTTCACATAAATAAATCATTTTCCATTTATTTACAATTTATATCAATAATTTTCATTATTAACTTATCAATTTAAAAAATTTTATAAAAATATCATCATATTCCCATTTCAATTATGCAATAATCCTAAGAATTTAAAAATGGAACTCGACTTTTTAAACTATACAGTCCATTCGAGTTCCATTTTGAAATTATTATAACAAATAGAAAAATTGATACATCATTTATAGAAAAAGTTGTCCACTAACGTCAATCATTTCATAATAATATCGTCAAGAATTATAAAATGGGCCTTTAATTAGCCATTAATTTGTAAAGAATAGACAGATAGGTGTAATTAAGTTTAGATTGTAAACCAAGTCTCTTTTCATATAAGCTGAAGTAAATAAACTATTCTATTCTATTAACTAAAATATTAAGGAAAATTTTCTCGCTTAGCGCCAGATACTCATTCTTTGATGTATCTTGGAACAAAAGAAATTAATTATAACGAAGGCTTAACGTATAGAGAGAAGCTCGTAAATCTTGGAAGATCTGTTCGCAGGTCATTTTTGCTGAAAAAGGAAACGCCATCGTCAGTAGTGAGAGAGATTGTGCCTGTCACTCGGGTAATTATTGAGAAACTTGTTCAAATGTGACAGTACGTCGATACGATAAATTCCGGTCGCCGTGCGAAGTCTGTAAAGTATAATGTGAAAACGTGTTCGTGAGATAAGATACGGATAAGATATAGGATAACGCACTTCGAGTGTCTAGTTGTTTCGATCAGGATTCGCTTTGTATCGAATGATACCCGAAACATTTGTAATTTTACGATATAATTTCGTGATGATTTTAATTCAACAATAATATGCGGAAAAATGAACCGATAAGTAAATAACACAAATAACAGAAAGAATCAATTTATTTGACGATTAATGTATTTTATGATATTATTATTTCAGCTTCAGTTTGATTGCGTTTCAAACTGAAACGACAAACCAAATCAATGCGCAATTTAATTTACATGTATGGATATTATTATTAAACACCAAGATCCGCTCGACCGAGAATTGTTTCTCTTATTTATTTATTTCAACAGTTATCTTCCTAGATATTCTTCTGTAGATTCTGCATCGACAGAAAAGTTTTGATATATATTTGATATATTTATGATTCTAAAATTGTATGAGAAAAAAATTATGATTAGAAGTTCATTTTTAGAGTCATATAAAAAACATTTTATAAAAAAACGATTATAAAATTCTGGTTTTTTGGAAACAACCATAGCTTTTTTGGATATATAGAATTATAAATTATTATTAACATTATAGTAATAATAATTATAAAAATGTAGCTCCCAATCATAATTATCATGCAACTATTAGTCACAAATACTAAAAACTTTTCTTTCCTTCTATAAACTAAATTTATTATTTTTAATTTTGATCAGAATTTACTTTGTGTTGAGAACTATGCGAAGCATCTATTACGATATAATTCCGTGACGATTTTAATTCAACAATAAATAAAAAAAGAAGAAGCCGAAGATAGATAAATAATACAAATATGAGAAAGATTCCATTTATTGACGATTAATTTAATATTATTACATATTTTACCTTCAATTTGATTGCATTTCAAATTCGACAAACCGAATCAGTGCGCAGTTTATAGAACTGAAAAATATATTGAAAAATTTACATGTACGAGTATTATTAAGTATATCAAGATTCGACAGAATATAAGATTCTTTCTCTTACTTGTTTAATTCAACAGTTATCTTCATATATCCCAGATATCCTTCGACAATTTTCTGTAGATCCTATGTATCGGATCTATCATCTCTAATGAGTAACACGGATCTGCCAAGAGTAAGGGAAAGAGACAGGCAAAGTACGAGCGAGATAGAGGATGCTTCACGCGATAGCTTCGGTCATCGATCGCTTTCCGAAAGGAGAGAGAGAGAGAGAGAGAAAATAAGGTGCATATGAGAAATTCGAGACACCCGGTGTCGAAATGCTATCCGGCATGCAAGAAAGGACAATCCTCATTAGGGAGAGTGCGGTGATCGGCTCGGCCTCTGGCACGGCGTGGCAGCCGCTGCGTCCAACACGCGCGAGCGATTTCCACGCGAGTTCCGGCATGCCGTGCGATGTGCGGAACGCCGCAAATAGGCAAGCACGGTACCGATAAGGAGGTCATAAGCCGTCGATCGCAAGCCGTTCGATCGGCTCTTTTACTATTCCGCTTCGCGCACGACGTCTGGTTTCCGTTTGCCAACGTCCTGTTGGTTAACTCTGCGACTAACAATAAATTAAAGCGGACACGCGTGCAGTCCGCGCTCGACGAGTCCATCCGGCGCGGCGCGTAAGCGGCGCCGACGGCCTCGCGCGATATCTATTCTTATCTCGGGTATGTACTCATCCGCACGAGTGTTATCGCGATCGTCGCTGGCAGATGAGTTAAGAGCAGAGACGGCTTCTACGCTTCTCTCGGCATTACGGCACTCGGTCTCAATTGGAGCTACATCTGAGACGTCGACTCGCGTTCGTCGCGTGATATCGAAATCTCGAGAGATATCATCGAATAACTTCGACGATACACGAGTATATAACTTTATCTATTGCGAAAAATTAAGTTTCTGTCTTCGCCAAATATTTTTAATTTCTTAAAAGCGGAAGACTCTGAAGAAATCGGAGCTCCAAGAATCGTAACTCTGATCGCGAATTATGAAAGTTCGTCCAAGAAAATACATTTATTAATGACACCAGAAAGTGAGTAATCCCGACGCGAAAGAGAGAAAGAGAGAGGAATGGGGTTGAAAATTTTCAATTTTTCTAAAACTGCGGGAAAATCGGTGAACGCGACGCGCACCAGAAAGAACGGAGAACGCCAGCGGCTTCTGAATCTGGCAGCTCATAAACACAAGCTTTATGCGCGCGCTTCCACCTTCTTCCGGAGTATTTATTTCAGCGGTCTCTCATGCGGTGGTATCTTCGCATCGCTCTCCGCATGCCTCCGGCGACGACGACGGCGGTGGCTTCCACAACGCAAAAGCCACAACGATGGATATAAGGTCGCGCGCCAATGCTGTAAAGCGGTCCACGATGCATCGGTAAGAGAGAGAGAAAGAGAGAGAGAGGGAGGGTGGGGAGGGGGGGGGGCCACGCTCGAAAGTAAGGATAATGGCAGGAGAGGCGCGGGCGGGAGCGCCATTTACAGACACTAGCCCCGATTATGTGTATATATATATAGGTATATACATATATCTGTATGCGCGCTTGGCTCGTACATAGCTGTTGAACGACGCATCCGCGTTTCGACACGAGCATACCGAGGCAGCGAGCCAGTCAGGCAACCAACCGACCGACCGACCGACCGACCGACCGACCGACCAGGCAGCAGCCAACCATCCAGTCGACCGGGTCATTATGACTGCCAGGCTAACGCCAACTGGCTATGCATCATTAATGGTTCTCGTGCCACTACCGGCCGCGGCTCCCACGATACACGGCCGCGTATATATTCGACGTCGCCGCGGTCTGCGACGCGCATTTTCATAATTTTCCACTGGGTGTCCGCGAAACGCGCGCATCAATCTCGACGTTATTCGTCTCGTGACATGGAGAAATTTACGATACCTCGATGCATGCGAAAGCATTCAGTTGATTCGCTCATGGATACAATTCGAACTTCTCCAAATACGAAGTTAATCTTTTTGGAGATCGTATCGTTGCATTCACGGAAAGAACGATTTTGCTGAAAGATATAAAATTCTGCTCAATACAGATCCGGAAATAATTTTGTTGGGCCATCAAAATAATTTTATTGGAAAGCTCAAACTAGGTTGCTAGAATAACACAATTTTTTGCAGCATATTACATATTATGTTTGAATTTCCTATATAATTATTATTTTGACACAACAGTATTATTTTTAATCAGTATCTACCTAAATTTGTAGATATTTCAGTAAATCATTCTTATCGTGTAGTATAATTTAAAAAAATAAATAAATTATATATAATTATATACTTTATATAAATTTTTATTCTCATCCTTTATCCGAGTTGTGTGATATTTTTCCTTATAAAATAAGCTACCAATGTATCATTTTCGCAACTTAGAATCTATCTTCTAAGTTTCCCCAAAAATTTCAACTTTAACTCGTGTAAACGCAGTTTACTGGAACCTCCGTCTACTTAATCCATTTGATAAATTTATCTGGTCACAGGACAAATTAAGGACGCGCGTGCAACTCCCTGAGGAAATCTCTGGCGGCGCCAATGCCGCCAATACGCGCGACATCGTCAGCGCGTACCCGACGCGTCCGATATTTATTGCAAGTTATTACGCGCGCTCGCGCTGCGGATATACGCGTAGCACGTCCGTTCGAAGCTGCCGTGTCGCGCATCGACGACACGTCTCGGCTTTACGGCCGAGAGATATCGCGACGAGGCGGCGCGACGCGGCGCGGTGCGCCGAGGGAAACCAATCGTAACCTGGATGTTTACGATGCGTGCGATTGCCATCGTCAGGCACGAACGATCGGGCCTCGCGCGAATGCTCGATTTAATTGTAAGTAACGGTAGTTGGCCTCTCTCCGACAGTGACGATGGGCGACGTGGAATCCGCACCCAGGTGAAACGAGAAAACGAAGATACACGCGGCCACCGTCGTCATTCGTCGTTTATTTGCCGAACTCAATTTTCATTTTATCGCAGCTTTTACTCGACTCCAATAACTAACTATATATGCTCAAGACATTCGCATACCTCTTGCCGTGCAATGTAAAAAGTCTGATAGTAATCAAGCTTAAATGATAATTATTAAGACTTTAGTAGTAATTTCAATCAAATGTTTGGTTAATATAACCAAAATCAATTAATTAAATACTATTTTTTATTTTCTACTTTTTTAATTATTACAAAATGGGTTAAGTTTGATTTAAAATTGTAACTTTGGCCTGTATTTTGATAATTTGCTCATGCATATTAAACTCGAGACATAAAGTAATGTCTACAATAAGACTGTAAAGTAAAACTTAAGTCTTAATCCGTAAAAAATTGATTTATAGTCGATTATAGTCGATTATTCTTCTCAAATTTGCACTTAAACCCGTGCACTTAAAAAAATGATCTTGCAGTTATAGCAAACATTATCTAAATACAAAAAATAGCTAAAATAGATAATCTTAGCTGAGGTAATATTTTTCGCAATTAAAGTTTCTTATTTGAAATAAAGGAGGGATTATATATATTCACGATTGTCTGAACGTTTCGGCTCGTGATTATTAGCATCTCAAATTGATTGTGTTTTAATGTCCGAACGTTTCGGTGCACATTTGAGATTAATTAAATTCATACTTAGAATATTATATTATTCGAAACTTCCAACTTTGACCGATCCTTAAAATGCTCTCTACTATATTATGTTGTTCCATTAACTCGATCGATTTCTATTTCTTAAAATAGATAAATTTCTAGTAAGTACTACGATATTAAATATGTATTGCTATATCTAATCATATAGATAACAGAGATAGAATTTAGATTTGTACTATAAATTCTATGCGTATGATAATTTTCTATCAGATACAAAAAACAGCTATGATTCTAGTTGGAGCAAAAAAATATTTTTTGTGATTGGATAATTTTTTACAAGACTTAATTTTTACAACTTAATAAGTTTCATGTCTTAAAACTTCATTATGAATGTTTTGTTTAAATCTTCTTCATCTTAAAAATGTCTTAAAGATTTTGAGATGTCTTATATCCTTATTTTGAACATACGTATTGTCTAATCTTTTTTTTTTTAATTTGAATAAAAGTTATTCCAGGACAAAATTTAAGATATTATTACACTTTAAGATATTATCTTTCTTATCTAATTACACTATTCAACGCCTAAATTCTCTCCGAAGATGTTTAGATATTATAGACTTTATTTAGAAATAAGGTTTGTTTTGCCATAGAAAATGTTGAATTGATCAAAATTCCATTTTTGACCCATTTCATCTCAATTTACTCAAAATCCTGATATGCCACGCGAATTCTACCAATACAATGGCATCATGTTCAACGCGAAAAAATCTTCAGGATTTATGACGATGACACTTCGAAGAGAAAAAAGGTGGCTTTCTGTCAAATAGTGTTATTACCAAATGATTAGTTATTATTATATTTGGGAATATTTACTAAACATTGCTTCGTATTTCTTAGTATGCTAAACAAAATACATTTTAGTTATTATCAGACTTTTAGTGCATAACTGACTACATTTTTTATTTAGTACATTAAGAGAACAATTTTTAGTATCTGTAATTATAATTATTGTTGCCATAACATTAGTAAAATTACATTATTATCACGAAGATGGTTGCAATTAATAATTTAACTATAGTCATTTTCAGATACCAACTACACATATTTATTGATAGAACTGTATATACATATAGTACTACTATTTTCAACATCATTACTAATAATCATAATCAAAGTAACATGTAATTATAGTACAAACACCACAGATTTTTCTCCCGGTATAAGAGAAAGACCTGAATTTTTCGATTTCAGATACACGCGCTTTCGTAACCGAAAGTACTGCAAGAGAAAAAACCCATGATCCGTCTTTATCGTTCACATCGTAAATTGCGGAGTCATTGCAGAGTTATCGGCAATTCTTGACGAGTCTGCGTTCCCGATACATAACGCATGCTTAGCAGCGCGCGACTATAGTCGCTCTCGGTGCATACACAATGAGCGTACTGACAGCAGACGATTATTTTTACCTCGACTAGTGTTCTGACTACTTAGTGTAGACGACTAAAAGTGCCATTAATAAATAGTGGAAACAATACGGCTCTCTACAGCCATTGTTAACGGCCGCGGGGTTAAACGTGTTTTGCACTTGTAACGAGATCGACACTGAATACGCGCTATTTAGCCATCGTTGAATCACTGCGCGTACGCTGCAAGGTCTAGTGCAGTTTGACGTAGCCTAATGCAGTCCAGTGTATATATATATGTGTATATGTGTAGCGTGTATGTGGCGGCGCGATAGTTACGCAAATTAACTCCTCGATTAAGCATACCGCTGGGAAACGCGCGACTTCCCAGATCGATCGATCGCCCGCTTGACGTTGCATAACGACACTCGGCTACGCTCTCGGCCTCCTTCTCTCCTCCCATCGTCGATCGTCAGGAACGGAGGATCCGACGGATTTACGCGAGAATTCCGTCATCAGCCACGCCGTCGATTCCGTGCGAATCGAACTGCGAATCATGTCGTTAAACATCTCGCTACATAGCGAGAATAGCGCTATCGAGACACGTTACGTCGGGGAATATCGTTAGGAAGAGAAAGCGATTTTCTCACACGGCAAGAACGTCCTCGAGATTCGAGAGATTTCTTCGGCGATCACGGCCGATATTTACTGATCTATGCGTTCTGGCTAGTTTCTAACTAGTTATTGATCAGAAAATTTCATCATGTCTTAACTGGTCGAAAACTAGCTATCTTTTATGGACTTTCAATAATCTATAAGTCTTAAGTCATAAGAAATTGACCAATCATAACCGATTATTCTTCTCACATTCGGCTGAGATTGATCAATTTTTTTTCTGATTCAAGACTTAAAACTTTGGTGATGATTTGTAGAAAGCTTATTACTGATCCGTAATAAGCTAACCTGGTTAATTTCTGGCTACTCGTTGACCAGTTTTAATACTTGATCAAAAGATTTCTAGTCGGTTACTGTTCAGTAAATTCAAAATAGTAAAAACTGTTTCCAGTGACCAGTTTCTGATATTTTTCTACTTGGAGGTCCCTTCCTCAGTCCACGAGGAAAGTGTCGTAGATAGAATCGACGTGAGCCATCGACGAGCGCTGGCGATTCGGGACAATTTCGCCCCAACACGGATCGCGTCGGGACGCGTTGTAAGCGCGGGACATCCGGCGTGTATTAGGTACCAGCCGCGTTTTCCCCGCGGCAAACAGCGGCGATAGAACGAAGCATGCTAGATAGAGCGAGACGTTCGCCCGGCATTCGTGGTGATAGGTCGCGGCCAGAGAAGAGCAAGCGAGCGAGCGACCGGGAGAGATTGTACATGCGGGCATTTGCATACAAACGTCACCCAGGGTTTGCGTCCCCATTAATTATACGGCGCGACCAATGAGCCGGTACCTACCAACCTACCGATCCCGCTTTGTGTGCGTGTGCGCAACGTCGCGGCTTGTACCTCTCGCACCGCTACCTCTATTATTATTCACGCGAGCACGCCGCACGCATATACCAGGAGGCGCACCCCGACCGGCAGCGCGAACTTATCTTATCACAGGCTGCGGCGGGCAACGAGCACGATCTGTCTCTATGCTGTCGGGGACCGGCTGCTGCCAGCCGACGACCATGTCTTATCGACGCCCCGTTTTCCTAACGCGCACATGGATGCGAGTGCGGCGTGTCATATGCCGCTTAATATCGCCTGGATGTGCGATATCGGCTGCTCTCACACTCGACGTATTGTGCGGGGAAGCACTTCGATTAAATTGACGCAGATTTCTTCTTATCAATTGCTCGTGCATTGTTAAATTCATACGCTGAGAGAGAGAGAGAGAGAGAGAGAGAGAGAGAGAAATGTGTGTATTTTAATAAATATTTGTTTGAATAATGCTACTTGGATATTTTCTAAATGTAAACATATACTTATTTGATACAAGAACTAATTTAATTTAACTATTGTATTTTTTTATTTAGCAAATATTTATTTTTCGTAAATAAATGTTACATTAGTATTATTATTCGAATTATTTGCACAAATAACAATTTTAAGTTTTCTTTTGTAATGTAAAATGTACTCTTTGTTTTCTAAAGTATACTCAATTTGAATTATTTCTATATAATTAAATCGTTATATCAATTTAAAATATGATGAATATGTTAGAAAGTAACAAACATTAAATGAAAAAAGTTAACATTAAAAGATGTAACACTTTTACACTATTTGGAAGCAAATTGTCGAAGTATACTTTTTCAGTAAAATTAATACTCAGACAAAAATTTTAATAAGGATTGGTTTTGACTAATTTTGACAAACAAATACAAAATTTTTTGTGCTATTTTCTGATAATGTTTCATATTGACTCAAGTCATAACTCAGAGATCATGCGAAATAAAAAACGTATTCTTTGCCGTGAGTTTGAGATCAGTTCTGTCGTGGAAATTTGATTGGTAAAGTTAAATCGATAGATTATTATGACAAAGGAAATCAAATAATCTCGAATTATATCAAGGACAATGCGATAAGTAAGTAACGGAACTTTATCCGTCAATGGATCCAAACTTCGTTTCACGGTGGAAATATAATTTATGATTTCGAGATTTATATATATATATATATATATATATATATATATATTTTTTTTATATTATATATTTATATGTATTATCATGTTTAATTTGGAAATTATGATGATAGAACAAGATTATTATGATAAAACAATTATTATGATAAAACAAGAAGAAATATGAAATAAATCACGTAATTATTGAAAGTTTTCAGATAAAAATTCTTTTTAGATTAATCTCAAAATTTAAATATTAAGTTACTTTCACATCATTTTTGAAATTTATTAAATCGTTTCAAAATATAAATCTCCATTCTGAATGCAATGTTTTACGTGTCCTTAAGATGTTCTTAAGATGAGATCCAATAAGTAAAACAACTACGAACCTAAATGTGATATCAATTCTTTGGTTCTGTATACAAATTTAAACATTCGCTGAAATTTCAGCTTCTCTCGATAAATTATTTTTCCACTTTTCGCTGTGTTCGTTTAACATTTATATATTATTCATAATTAACACTATTTTTTTTCTACTTTCTTTCTACTTTCTTCACTGTAAATAATATATTCGACTATATGTATAGTTATCGTCTCTTTTTTCGTAATAAAATTAATCCTGTCGAGAAATGAATAAATAGATAAATGAATTTTCTTGCTCCGTAATACTTTCACGACGGGCCTGTTCTTGTCAAATAAAGACTTGATCTGACGCTATCTTGGGAATTCGATGAAGGTCAAACTGCCCGCGCGCTTGGGCACACCTCGTGGGCATAAGTGGGCGTAACGAGCCCGTAAATAGACCCTGCTGTGATGCCGTGCCGCGGAAATTACTCGGATTAGCGATTATATCGTAGCACCGGTTCCGTGGTCGTCCGGTGTTGGACGTTCCGGATGCCTCTCGATTTTGCATGGAGATTTCAGGAAGTCTCGCTCCGAACATTTTCCTTCAAATCCTACGGCACGGAAGATTCCTGAATAATTTCGCAGTCCGAGACACCGGCGGAATGCACGCCCGGCTCTTAAAGCTTCCGGATTTGTGGGGTGCCACTAGACATCGAGCGAATCCTCCGATACGAAAATTTTAATAACGGTATTCCACGATTTTATTTGCGTTTGAAATTCGCATTTTACTGTGAAAACAGCATCGGACATATTCGAGTATCGAATATTAATCTTTATTAACAATAAAATTTATTGAACAGTAGTAACTAGATGAAACAGTAGTAACTAGATTACTATAGGAAGGGACTTAACTATAGAACTTTACTATAGAATAGGACTTAAATAAATAACTCAAATAAATGAAGAAGGGTCAATCAAATGCAGATCTCGGTATTTAATAATATATGTAAATTTTATATGTAAATTTTAAATACTGTAAACCGTGATAACTTTAACCTAAATTTTGATAATGCCTAGATATTATATGTCAAAATAGAAACACATAAGACGTCTTAAGAACATCTTACAGACATAAAATGTCTTATGTCCAAATTTTGGACAAACGTGCTGTGTGAAAGAAATTCTTTCGGCAAAAACTATCTCATTTTACAGCCTTCAACATTTACATATAAATATTATTATGCTCTAAAGTTATCCTGACTGGACCAAAGTTTACGCCATTTTACAGTTCATCCTCTAGTTACATAAACTGCGCACTAATGTTGGACTTTAAACGTAATTATATAAACTGAAGCTGAAATAATGATATCACAAATTAAATTGATTGTCAATTTAATAATGATGTTATAAATAAGCATCTTAAAGCATTGCAAAGAATTTATTGAAGGATTTGAAAAGATATCAAGTCCAACAGTAATTGATGCATTACTTAACTGGAAAATTAAAATTTATATATAAAATGTTATTAGATCCACGATTTATAAGGAAAGAACATTTTGTTGAAGTATCTAAAAATTTAAACAGATATAAAGAAATTAATTTTGTTGAATTGTCAAAATAATTATGTAAGACGCTCTAATTGAAAACTGCAATAAGACAGCTTACACAGTGTCTAAATTTTTCGCAACACTGCTCATCATACTTGAATTTTTTATATGATCATTTTGATACAACAAAGTTATCTTCAGATCTGTATTTACTTAAATTTTTAAACACTTTAACTTTAACTTTAATCATTCCTTCCGTACAGCTTCGATCGTACTTCCTTTACTTATTTGAAAAATGATTAAATCGACTCTTTCAGAACGTGATTGATTACAGATGTCAAAATAATGTATCGAAACAGAATTATTGATATTTATCGATCTATGTGTCGTGAGAGAAATAGAGTATACACGCATTATGAGGGCCACGTGTCGATGTTTCGGAACATCGAGTATCTTCCGCAAAATTACCGACAGGAATCTCATTGAGAACAGCCTTGAGAGGGTCATTAAGAACTGATCGAGAATGGTCAGTCTGCAAATTATCGATAGCATCCTGATCTTAGTCTGGTTCGAATTAATTTCCTACGACTTCCGCCATTTTCTTGTCCAATCGCGTGGCTTGGATATCCGGTATATGGATATCGCGAAATTGAGACGACATCGAGTAAAAGAGGAAGAAGGCCGGATCGCCGTTTATTTGTTGCCTCGATAAAAGCCGATCTTATGCATATGGATGAGCCAATCGCAGGGAACGACGTCAACGCTGCTGACTCGATGAGATTCAAAGCGAACGCAGTACTTGGACGACGCGTTCCTTCGTCCCTTAAATCTTCATCGTGTTACGATTTATGAATCTTTCTGGAAAAAAGTCTATAAAAGGCGCCATAGTAATCTACCTCTAAAATCTAAGCAAATGTTTAATAATTTCGATTTTCTGAAGCTTAAACCTTTCAGAAAACCTTTAAACATTTCAGAAAATGACATTTATTGACAAAATTTATTTTATAGACCTACTATAAAGCAAAGTTTTAAAAGGTTATCTAGGAATTTTGTCTCATTGTTAGAAAATATATATACTGAGTACGATATTGTAGATTATGACAAAAGGAAAATGTATTCTATATAATAAAAGATACATATCGTTGCGTTACTTTCAAATGACACAACTCAAACAATGTAATTTTCGAGTTATTATCATAAATGAGTTAAATAGATAGTATCTATCATCAAAAGTAAGCTAATTTCACGTAAAATTCAGACATTATAACTCAAAAAAGGTGATTTAAAAAAATCATTAAAATCATTACGATTCAAAAAGATAACTTTTAAAAAAATTATCATAACTTGAAAAGTATGCTATTTTAAGAGTTGCGAGACGAAAATGGCAAAAATAATATTTAATCATGATAAGAATATGTTCTTTTTACCGATATTATTTGATTAGTCAATAATTTTAAATCAAATAAAAAAATAGTTATTCTCTCTTTTGTGGGGCCTTGATTTTTTGAATTGTGTCGTTTTTAAAATAAAGAAATAATAAATATATAATGCCGTAAAAAACCTGATATTATTTGACGCAATATCGGCATTAATTTAATTTCACACTTCCGCCGGTGGTGGAGCGAAATTATTCCGCTCTTCCACCCACCCTTTTACCATCGCTCTCGTCTTTGTCTTCGGGATGCGCGTACATCGCAGGATGTGCCTCCGGCAGCGGAAGGGGGTTGCAGGAGGGATGAGAGTGCAGCGGAGAAAAAAAGTGGGCGACGACGAGAGCGAGGACGAGAGATGGATGCTCGCACGCGACCGCTCGGGTCACGTGCGTCAACATCCCTTTCCCTACTTCCCTCCTCCCCGTCATCCCCTATTCTCCGTCATCCTCTATTCCTCATCCGTCTCACCCTCCATCCGCACGTTGTGGTATCCTTTTTGCCTTCATCCTCGCTATTTTTCTTGCCCCGTTTTCTCGCACGTGATGTGGCTATTCGGCACCTCTTTTTCTGATCACCTGCTGTCTCAGGCCTATTCTATAATTATATATAATTACTTGGTTTTTCCTCTATAACAATTTTAATAATGCCTATGTGGATATATCCAAACTTGGCTTTGAAATGTCAATTGTAATATATTTAAACACGAATCTCATAATTTGTTATTGCTAATCTAAATATCATTATTCGAATTTTACGTTCTACTCGTATTATAT
>Ga0157363_1002297_pt1 | contig 16772 bp, 11 predicted proteins | sample AttsexASBM1_FD_111477 | JGI IMG/M metagenome (GOLD analysis project Ga0157363, IMG submission 111477) | Fungus gardens microbial communities from leaf cutter ant in Ribeirão Preto, State of São Paulo, Brazil - Atta sexdens ASBM1 | ecosystem: Host-associated > Fungi > Mycelium > Unclassified ... | reverse complement strand
TCAATTGGATGCAATTGGATTGAAAAACTGCATTTCCTATTCAAAATTTTGAATTGAACAGTATTCACAATGTGTGTAATGTGTGTGTTGTGCACAGAAAAAGCTAATATTATTTTTAGATTGAAAGACATAGAGATATGCTTCATGCAATTCCTATAAATAAATAAAAATGCATTCAGGATTGAAAAGCATTCATTTTAATTCATGAATCAATATTTCTGAAAATCTGAATCCATTTCAATCCATTCTTGTTTGCTGGGAAAACACAACGGGTGCTAAACATCACATAAACTATCAATTTCCTGCTTCAAGCTACGAACAGAATGTTTGGTCTATGTACAGGTCTGTTTTTTATTGCTGCACTATCTGAACTGGTGCACACAGTGCAATAAATTGAATCGAAACAGATATACGTTTATTTCACTTCAATTTATTGCAATTTATTGCATTGATGCATCTGCACTAGTTCAGACAATATAACAATAAAAAAATAGACCTGTTATATCATGGTGAAATCAGAAAGGTACAATATACGTTGCAATATACGTTTATTTTATTTCAACTTACTGCACTACGTGCAGTTAGTGCAGTATTCACTCCACATTACAAATTTTCTGCACTAAACTGCATTATTAGAATTCTCTTTCTCGTTTTCAACAAATATCAAGCATATACTTTTTTCACTTTAAGTTCCAAAAGTGTACAGTACACTGACGTACAGTACACAGAAAACTAGACCTCAGGAATGTATTTGGTGTAGTCACTGCACTGTGTAGCACTACAAAAAAATGACAATAGCTTTGTCGATCTGTCACTGTTCGTAACGAGGAGAATGGAGAATGTGCACTGATAAGGGATGTATGTACACTTGTATACGTGGATACACATCGAGGGCTTGCTAAATAATTTTAATTTACAGACAAGAAGAATATGTAAAATAAATCATTCAGAGAAATAAGTTCTTCATTGCTATTTTTCTATTTTTTTGTATATCTCCCAGTTATCTTATCTGTGCCGCCAGTCGCTGTCAAAAGGCATAAAACTCGAAGGAAGTCATGGCCAGTGTCATTCCATAGCAATCTAATCACCGTATTGTGTTCTTCTACAGAACGGTACTCGAGACAAAAACTATGACGAACGAAATATCAGTGAACGTTTTGACACTGAATTGTTGGTAAGCATATTCTGATGAAATTTTTACTTATTTTATAAAACGCATTCCTAAGGCTCTTATTTTATTAATTCTTAACGATAGTGTCATTATATATCGTTATTACATATTTTTATTATGTATAAAACTCTTGCAACAATATTGTAACAATATCATAACTGTATTAAAAATTGTAGAATAGGAGCTTAAAGAGTGAACTTTAATTTATGTTCTGTTGCTTCTGTTTTGATAGGGGTATACCATATGTGTCGAGAAATAAGAACGAACGTATGTCAGCTATCGCAGAAAAATGTATCAGTAGGGAATACGATATAATTTGTTTGCAAGAAGTTTGGTCTGTCGATGATTTTAATCAAATAAAAACAAAAGCGCAGGAAGTGCTTCCCCATTCACATTATTTTCACAGGTATAGTTGTATGTCATCTCTTGTCATCTAGACAATTTGAATTGTTTACTAATAAATAATTGTAATCTTACATTTCTTGCATAGTGGAGTCTTGGGATCAGGAATATGTATCTTGTCAAGATATCCCATTCATGATGTTATGTTTCACAAGTGGCCTTTAAATGGTTATGTTCATAAGATACACCATGGAGACTGGTTCGGTGGCAAAGGAGTTGGACTGTGCAAAATAAAAGTGTTTCACATGTATATCAATGTTTATATCACACACGTATGTTCGTCTAGTTAACTTTTTAACTCGTTATTTAATCATATAAAATATCCTTTTATGCATTATAAATAATAAAATGATTATACATCTCAATATAATCAGCCTATGACTTTTAAAGGATATTAAATGTTCACTGTTTTTATTTTGCAGTTACATGCGGAATATAATCGCGAGAATGACGAGTACATGGCTCATAGAGTGCTACAAGCGTTTGATACTGCTCAATTTGTAAAGATGACAAGTGGCGGCGTGGATGCTGTCATATTTGCGGGCGATCTTAATACAGAGCCGCAAGATTTAGCTTATAGAATTATACGTGGTGTTTCTAGTTTAGCAGATACGTGTCCTGATAGTCAAAGTCACATAGGGACCAACGAATGTGCCAATAATAGTTACACCAGCTCAAAACTCGCTCGAACACAGCCAAATGGAAAGCGTATAGATCACATCATGTATTTAGGTTCGAAGACTGTGAAGGTAAAGGATTAATTTAATTAATATGAAAATATTGATACGATGTATAATATATTAAAACTTGTAGGTTGAAGTTACAAATTTTGGACATCCCTTGCCAAATCGTGTGCCATATAAGAATTTTAGTTATTCCGATCATGAAGCTGTGATGGCTACACTTAAATTCACTAATGGTAAGCAATGTATTTAAATATTCCACACGTATTATGCACATGTATTATACATACATAAACTTTTATTTATTTTTTAAATTATTTCTTCAATTAATAGTTTAGATTTATATATTTGTTTATGCAGATAAACATGATGTCAAAGATCTAGATATTATCGATTCCCTGAAAGAAGCAGTAGAAATTTGCGAAGACGCATTGAAAAGTGTACAACGCCAACGTTTTTGGTATATATTGTCAACCTGCATGCTAATCATTCCATTAATTTGGATCATCTGGCTAAATTGCATGAATATATCTTTAGCTGCTGATATTGGTTTGAATATAGTATGTATTCTTCTGACTGTATTATTATGCTATACTGTATTTATGAGTTCACTATGGAATTGCGCAGAGAAGAACGCATTAAGAGCAGGACGTTTAGCTATAGAAATTTACGTAACACATTTGGATAATAATCAAAATTGAACGTTAAATTTCTATATACAGATAATAACAGATAATATACAAATAATAATACAGATCTAGTAAACTATCAATTAACAATAACATACAATTAATGTTATAATTTCACATTCAATATAAATATAAAATATAACACATGTTGTATATAACAGTTACATTATTAAGTGTAAAATTATAATATTGATTTTATGTTAGTTGATGTTTATTGGATATTGTAATACCTCCAAAAGAGAGTTTAACATAAAAATTGATAATGCTCAAATAAAAATTTCGTTAAATAAAAAATATATATTTAATATATATATATGCTATCACATATATATATAAATAAGGTAATATTTGTTTGCATTTATATACTATATTTATCGCGTTATGATTTTATTATTAAATAAAACTTAAAATTAATATAGGTTGAGTTAAAAAAATAAGTTAATATGAAGACTAAAGTATGAATACTAAAATTTAAACTGTAAGATTGTAATAGTTTTGTTTTAATTCATTATTGATAGAGTTACAATTGTGTTACATTTATACGTTTACTATCATTTTTTACTAAATGTCTAGACACAGACATTTATAATATTACTGATTGACCAACTATATGAACCAACTATATGTATATCATTTCACAGGAATCAACATTGTGGTAAAATATATCTATTTACATATGCATGCATTTATACTTCCATTATAATGTTGAAGTTTAGTTCTTCAAATCCAGTCTTTCAAGCGTAACCGCATTTCGTTTTATACGAGTTTGCGTTTCACATTTTTCTGATTCGATACTATGATATAATATTAAATAACATATTTTATGTATAGGTTTATAAAATTTTCCAAGATAATCAGTATTTTCTCAATATGGCATTATATATTTTATTATAATTATAATACAATACTATAAAACGAATGGTTATAATCTTTAAAATTTCCTACAAGCTCCATGGAATCTCCATATACTTTATGTTACATGGGAATGTCTTTTAGTATAAATGTATTCAAATACATATAGAAATATTAATTCTATATGGTCCTTCTGCACATGTATACCATTCGTAAGTCATTATATACAATTTAGATACACATAGAATAAAATGCTTCTAATAAATAATGTTTACATAAGAATACGTATATATATGTATATATATATATATATTTATTTATTTATAATATATAATATATAATATAATATATATAATTGACTAAGCAGTGTGTAGCCAAACAAAATTGATATGAAAGCTCAAAATATGGTTGTTCTTGTATAGTACAATTTTCATAAATTTGCTTCCTTCTCAGTGATATCAAGAATGTTATCTAAAAGAATATTTGTAAATTGTTTTGTAACGATAAAATTGTCTACATTTTCTCAGACGCTCTTTGGTTTTCTTTTCCTTCACAGTATTTAGGGCAGTTGCTCTACATAATTCTTCGGCACTAAACCCGTTTTACCGTTTAATGTACCTTCCAGCCAACCTGGTTCCAAAGAGGCCTTAACTGTAATAATACATTTTGTTACGTGCCTCTTTCAAATCTATAAAAATCAATACTTTCGTGTCGCTCTTACCATTTGTGATAATTTGATTTGGTTCAAATGATAATTCGCCATCGTTTTCCGCCATACACGCATATAAGGTTCGCACTCTCCTAAGAATTTATACAAACTTAAGAGTTCCAATCTTCCTAAATCTTATATATAGAATACTTACCATATTCCTGGAATTTGACCAGGACTCGAACGTCCACTACCGGGTGAAGTGTTGATGCTGTAATGTTATGTATAAGATCATGATAATAAAAAATATTTATCGAATAAAAAAGTAGATTTTTGTCAATGAAAGAATTGGGATATCTTACGGACATATCGATGACGAGTTGCTACGTTGAGGATAAGCCGTGGGATAGTGCACGGATATCATGGTGCCACGTTTTTGTTTTATTGGTAATTCGCCTGTAAAAGGATGAGGATCCGAGGCTATTGATTCGCTCGAACTACTCGTATTGCCACCACTTAGAACTGGAATAATATTTTCATTCAGAAGAAATATCAACAGATACTAGAGATTATAGTGAAAGAACATAGGAAAAAAGAATAAAACCTTTGTCAGTTGAATGATACATAAGGTTCGCGTTAGTCAATTTTATGCGACTGCTGCTGGTACCACCACCGCGACTATCCAAGTATGATGGTATGCGATGACCTGTGCTATCAAGATCTTCTCGGTCGTAATCTCCGTTATTTCTCTCATCAATAGTGGGCGACTTATTAACAGTCAAAGGCTGACCGTCATAGTAAGATCTTGTAACAAGCTGTATACATGATATATAAATATATATACGGAATATATATATAAAATGATGAAAGAAAAGACAATATTGCAAACTTACGTGCGCGTGTGATGACGCGGGTGTAACTGTTGTATGTACCGCTGGGTGTAGCGGATATCTTAAAAATGCCGTTCCATTACCCGAGGAAGTTGGACCTTCTTCCATTTTAATGCATTGCGATTTATTTGGGATAACAGTAGCTTGTAGCGTGGACTGCGCTGTTACTGCGCGCTGCAAAGAATCTTGGGGTGGTCCAGTTACTATTTTTTCATAGTTCTCAATCAATATTTCAACAACAATATTGTAAAATTTAATGTCCATTATAGAAGCTACTGTTTCTTCTTCTGGTCGTAATAAAGTCGGACCAAAACACACCGCCAAGTTCCCCACAGTCATCAGATTTTTGTCACTTTTTTTTGCCACGCTGAAAATGTTATATTCAAGTTTAAATAAAATTTAACAAAAATAAAATATTTTCGATATTAAATCTTCGAGTTAAGATAAATAAGTAAGTACACATATATAGTAAAAAAAATGCTAAATTCTATAAATTAATAATATTTCTTACCTGCAAAGATGAGTAATAAGAAGAATCAACATATTGAAATTGGGTTTAGGCAATCGATAAACAAGGTTATGTATATCATTTATCCGAGTTTCCTTCATCTCCTGTTCTGTTAAATACCATAATATAAAAATCACAATAAAATTTTAGTTTTATACAGAAAGAATGTTGAAAATAATAATAGGGAAGCGAAGTATTTGAGAAAAACGAAGAGATAAAAGGAAGAAAGCAGATCTATCGTAAAATTTCTATCTCCGAGAATAGATACAGTAGCAAAAATAAAATAAAACAATATATTATCAAGAATACCTATACGCACTCGCAGCTGTAATGAAGCTATTGTAGTATCGGAAAGTCATTAATGGCTCGGACAATGTTCTCAGGTAAGTTTTGAGCGCACTGGTAATAGTTTTACTCTCCCATTCAAAACGATCGCTTAAGCTGAGCTTATCCACTTTCCTTTTATCGAGACCCATTGTTAAAAGTTTATTTACTTTAGAAGCAACTCCGACCACTCTGTATAAACCTTGTTCTTCTAGTCCTGTTGACAATTATTTAAAATTAATAGATTAATCATATTATCAATGATATTAGACGAACAGAAAGCTCGATTAACTGAAGAAAAAGTCGATTGTATCACCTCTATCTTCGAGCGCCGCAATACATTTCGATACGAACGTAAAACCGGTTTCAGCCAACGTCATATCTTCGGGTCTCGTGGAAGAACCTAATCGTGGACAGGTCTGGAAAATAATTACATAATTGTTACACACAATTTCGTTTATGAAAAATAGAAAAGTAGTAAAAGCGACCATTTGAATATCATTGAAATGTACAAAGATTCTCACAGGTTCCTTCCCATCCATAGCATCCATCCATAACTTCCTATCCTCTTCGGAAAGCGCTTGGAATGTATATATTACACTAGGTCTGGAAAAACAGCAGAGAAGCTTCTTTAATCATTTTTCATTGATGATAAAATAAAATAATTATATGTTAAACATACAAATTCAACTTACTTATCTATGGCAGTAATGTCAAAGCAAAATCTTTTTTCGATAGTGTCCGATGTTCGTCGTATGCAAGACCACAGTGTAAGGGTTTCCTTACCACTCTAAAAATAAAATATTGAGAAATCATTCCGGAAATCCTTAATAACAATATTATACATATTAATAATTAAGTTTCCATTTTACTTACAAATTTTCCCGTGAGTTGATTATAAGGAATCATAGTGAATTCTTTCCTATCCTTTTGATATGTGCAATACTGTTTCGTCCATGTTGTACCAAATGCTTCTGCAAACATGTTTTTTTGTAATGCACATAGTCAATGACATTCATAATATAGTATTTAAAAGATATTTATATTAAGACTCACTAAACAATCAATTTTCACCAAAGAAGTTGTTTATACTACAATGAACTTACTTTTCTCCATTAGGAATAAATATCCTTCTCGCGAATGTAATTTGTTGAGACCACTTTCTACAGCGGACTAAGAAAAAAAAGATGATATAGGTGAATGTAGAAAGCACACTTTACACTTAAAAAATATATATATAAAACTACTAATAAATAATAATTGATATTCAATGCTTAATTTTTAATACTTGCACTTAAAATGACAGAATAAAACTACAAAACAATGTGTTTTTATATATCTAATTTTTACTAAGTAATTAAGAGAAAAAATTGCTATATAACATACCTTTTTCATGTCCTTCATTTTATTCATAAGTGATTCAGTTTTATCCCGGGTAGCAAGGAAATTCTCTCTAGTCTTGTGAAACACACGCGCGCACACACACAAATAAAAATTAGTAAGCGCTTATTCATGCTGTTATCAATCTTATTATATTGATACGTTATAGAATAATTTAGTCGCGAATGTTACAAGATTTCATTTATCAATGACTATGATTTTCCGTATCCTTATACCAATTCCAAAAGGAAATTATAGTAAATATTTAATAATGTATTTCTGCTATAAATTTCATATTTTAATGTACAATATAAATACAAGTTAAACTTACTTTATTAGCAATTACATAGCGCGCGTTATTTGCGGAATTCTATATTTTAAATTTTATTAAAATTAATTTTCAATTAATTACTAAATTATGAATTGTTAACTTATTATTATTGCAATATATAATTTTGATTTAAGCTGGAAAAGGAGAACTCTCATTATCAATAATATTAGAAATAGAGCAAACATGTATCTACATGTTAGTGATGCATATTTCAATAAAATTTTCTTGCATACAAACATACAACGATAACACTAAATTATTAAGTCATTAAATGCTTCTACATTATTGTCACTCGCAATAATGCATTAATAAGAAAATAAGTATATCGACTAGAGAGATAAAACACTTTTTTCTCCTATATAATTTAACGTATTTAAGCAGTTAAAAACACATTACAGGAATCATTACCAACCTTTTGAATTTTTAATTGTAGCTCTGTCATGTAGGGTTTGAAATCTTTCGCAACTTCATGACCTTGATGATAGAATGTCAGCCATCCAAACATAAATCCCAACAACTGGAACATTTTATATTACATTAGTTTGCAATTTATTTTGCACATGTATTTAATATAGAAAACACTTAAGTACGTAATAAAGAATAATTTTATTACAAGCAATAATTTTTGTTCAAATTATTACCGTTTCGACAAATTCAAACTTTTTCCGCTCCTGAACTTCCTGCAGTAAAAACACATATTCTAAACTAGCTTGAGAGAAGTGTCTTTCAGCCATCTCCAATGTCGCATCAGCCTATAGATTTACACATGCATACAAAATGTCAATTACTTAATAATGTACAATCCTAAATTCTTCATAGATCATTAAATATACCTCTTGCAAAACATTGTCCTGCTTTTTCGTGGATAAATTCAAGTAACGCTCTTGACTCTGACAAAATTTAATCGTCTGTTTCTCGAATTTCTTTTTACCATCCTAAAAAATTACAAAACACTAAGTAAATAAAACTAAACATATTTTGTTGGCTTGAAATATTTTAGATATAAATATTAATTGTATAGATAAAAAGAATCATTAAACAGCTTTACCTTAACTCCACCGATATGTTCTTTTCTAAAATTCTCCAAAGGTAATATAATTTGATCATATGCTCGTTCCAACTAGAAAAAGGAAAGCTATTTTAAGGAATGACATCATTACTATACTAACAGAATCTTCTTTAAACTAATCTTTTTTATATCATTTTTTATATATATCACGTTTTAGAATTACAACATTCTCTATCAAGATCTATTAAATGCAATGAATACATTCTATAAACTAATTTATTCATTGCATACCATGCGATCCCTCTCATCTTCTATGGATGCTATAAGTTTGCCAAATTCTTTCAAACTCTGAGATATATGAGTTTCGTCTTCAGTTTGGCTCTCGCCGATGCATTCAAAACTAAAGTTTTGCAACGTTTTGGAAAAAGCTCTTTGCGCTCTAGACAAATCTAGAAAAAAACAGCATATACGTTATTATAACTAATTTAACGAGCAAAGGAGAGACTATATTACATTGATAGAAAACTATTTTCTACAATCTCTGATAGAGAAGGAAAAAAATAAAATAAGCAGATTGTTATCTCTAAATTCACTTTATCGTGAAAGAATATTGCAAAAGCCTTGACTTACTAATTACGCACGGAGGTAAATTATATGTGCAACAGCTGTTACAACAAACACATGTTTCGACAGCCCGAGTAGAGAAAAAAAAATGTCGCGTCATGAACTTACTCTTAGCAGCTAGCAATAAATCTTTGACCTCCTTAACGAGCCGTTTGATCTGTTGACTGGTCTTTTCCAATTCGCGCTCGTGATAGTGAAGATTCTCGCGGAAGTACGGACTGTCGGTTAAACAATCCGTAAACTCCAGTGGTTTGAGGCCAACACCCATTCTCGTTTGTTTATGAAAATTCAAGAGTCATGAATACGAAGGGAAAGGAGAGAGCCCGAATTTAACTCGTGAGTCACGCTGTCACCCACGATCACCCGTGATAAGACGCACGATCACTATCATTACTGTAGGATTATTCGCGCAGATCCGCGCAGATTCGCCATCATCGAGATGCAATGTGTGCAAACACTTAACAGTTTAATCCAGACTGTATATATATATATATATACACACACACACACATACACACACACACACACACATACATGCACGATTCGTCGTGCACAGTCCTCGCTTTAAGTATCGGAGCTTGGCTGAAGTGATTCAATAAATAAGATAACAAAGAACACAGAACGAGAAGCACGTCTCTGGAATTCTGGAATTAAGCAAAGAAAAAGAAGGGGAAAAAATCAAAGAAAATTATATGTGTCTGTGATAGAGGTTCTCAATTCATGATTCCAGTAAAAAAAATTAGATTTTTTAAAATTGTGTCTGAGCGGAGTGAATGTGGACGCAAAGAGTAAAGGTCTATCCACACGAATATATAAAAGAAAATAATAACAAAAAACACAAAACGAGAAGCGCGTCTCTGGAGTTAGAAGAAGGTGAAGAAGGATAAAATCGAAGAAAATTGTCTGTGTTAAAGAGGTATCCTTCATAATTATGATAAGAAAATAAATTTTTTTAGAGTTGAGTGAAGTGTAACGCATAAAGGTCTGTTCACGTAATGTAGAAAAGAAGTCCAAAAGTCGTGCGATGATAAACTTTTTTCTTTTGACTTTTAAGTTGCAGCATATGGTGGGTAAAACGCACGAAATTATTTTTTATTTAAACTGATAAGGAGCTCCATGAGATCGTATTAAGAAGAAAATCTTGATGGGAATTTCTCGCATCGTCCAAAGTTTCTCATATTCTCCACCAGCCAATCCGTTCTCGCGACAATGTCGTCTTTAAAATCCATTAATGCCTGCAAAACGTTCAGTTTGGCTAGCCTGCGACGCGACAGTTAACCTCGCTCCTTTCGGAGGCCAGCGACGAGCGCGACAAACCAATCGCTGCTCGTACCACGACACACCCTTTCAATGCTTGTCTCGTTTATTTTTGAGACAATCCTAGCGAGGTAGTGGCTAATAAAAAATACGTTTTACGTTTATCTCATTGTCGACATCGGCCAATAAGATTTTGATGTTCGTCGGCCTATAACCAATTTAAATTGCGACAGTATGGTAAGACATTCAGCCTTTATTTTCGTCCATCGTTTACCGTCACGTTTGACGCGTGCACCTATAAATAAATAATCCCAGGAATTGTCCTGAAACACACTGAAAAAGTAATTTCGTTCTCCCTGTCGTCGAAGACGTCCTCTACTCGCGCTCAGAATCGTACTTTTTGAAAGAAAAATAGAAGACGATTAACAGAGTTGTAAATAATCTTATGAATCGTATATTCTCCTATAACTGTACATATTCCTATTTTTTTTTATTACATGTATATGTTTTAGACAGAGCAGCAAATGGACTGTGCGTTAGACCTGATGCGGAGATTACCTCCGCAACAAATTGAAAAAAACCTCAGCGACCTGATCGACTTGGTTCCTTCGCTATGCGAGGATCTACTGTCCTCTGTAGACCAACCGTTAAAGATTGCCAAGGATAAGGAGTCTGGCAAGGACTATCTATTGTGCGATTACAATAGAGACGGAGATTCATATAGGTATCATCAAAATGGACACTTATGGGCCAATTTTAAGCAGAATTTTAAAGTTTGTAACTTCTTCTCATATGACTTGTAAAAACTCACACTGGAATGTTTATATTATGTAATATTTTTACTGACAACTTCTTACAAGCTATAAAATTTAAAAGAAATCATAAATGTTTACAAATGATTATATATCTTATACATAGAATTATAATTTCAGTTCTTACAAGTCTTATGAAAATAAATTACAAGCCTTATGATTTTGCTTAGAATGATATTTCATCTTTTTAAGCATGTCGATTGGCTGTAAGAGGGATCTCTCTATCCTGCAGTTAATCAACAGGTTTGAAAAATTTTGACACATAAAATATTAGGTTTAGAATTGATTAGATTGTTTTGATGGTAAGAGAAAAGAAGATAATCTGTCATTATATAAACATGATATTTTACAGATCTCCTTGGAGCAATACTTACGATCCACCGCTAGAGGATGGCTCGATGCCTTCTGAGCGATTGAGGAAACTGGAAATAGATGCCAACCATGCCTTTGATCAGTATCGAGAGCTCTATTTCGAAGGTGGGGTCTCGTCGGTGTACTTGTGGGACTTGGATCATGGTTTTGCAGCAGTAATTCTCATCAAGAAGGCTGGTGATGGTTCTAAAAAGATCAAAGGATGTTGGGACTCGATACATGTAGTAGAAGTACAAGAGAAATCAACTGGTCGTACTGCGCACTATAAACTCACATCAACAGCCATGCTGTGGCTGCAGACTAACAAACATGGCTCTGGTACAATGAATTTGGGTGGCAGTTTGACGCGTCAGGTAAATACAGCACTTATATCAAACTTTGAGCTCCACTTTTGTTGACTCATTAAAAATGCTTGTACCTCAATAGATAATTTACAAAAAATTTATGCTTACAATTGTAGGTAGAACAAGACGCTCAGATCAGCGAAACATCTCCTCATATCGCGAACATCGGCAGAATGGTGGAAGACATGGAGAATAAAATTCGTAATACATTAAATGAGATCTACTTCGGCAAAACAAAAGATATTGTGAATGGGCTGCGGTCGGTGCAATCTTTGGCTGATCAAAGACAGCAGGCCGCGCTTAGGCAAGATCTCGCAGCAGCACTGCAGAGGCGAAATGCCAACAATTGATCTTGTGAAGAGCCGGAAAGTTTCGATTACAATTACGAATAGATTTTATGGTATTTTTGGATCCTTTCATCTTGCTTGGGATCTTTCGATTTTCATAGGCGTCTTTATATTTTTAGAATCCGTGGAACTTCGGATTTTTGAAAAGTTCTGAAATTTTTTGCGGCGATCTTCGAGTTCTTTATCCGATAAGTCTTAAGATCTTGTTAGACTCTTGGGAATTTTAAATATTACGACTTGGGCCTTTTCCAGGTCAAATCGTATCTATAGAACTCGTAAAATTCTTCGAATCATTGTCTACATTATCGAAAATGATACCTATTACTGTACTTTGTTGCCCTAAAGAGATACGAATCAATCATGAACGCGTTGATTAAACCTAAACAGTATGAAATACTTTGTTTAATTTAGAATGAAATAGAGTTTATTGTAAATATGCGGGAAAGGTGCAACGCGTTTTATTAGAACGGTAAATTAGATAAAGAACAATGTAAAATGCAAAAGAGAGTGAATTATAATATAGTTAACGCTTACTATGTAAAAGTTCAAAAAAAAAATACATTTAGTAATTCTCTCTTTTGATTTGTATTAAGTTTGACAAATGATGATTGCAAAACGATAATAAATTCATAACATTTTCGTAATGTTTGGAAAGTATTGATATTCCGCTTATACTGTTTAGGGTTAAATTTAAAAGTGCGTAACTTAGCGCTGAAAATAATATAAAACGGTTTGCATAACGTTGAAAAAGAAGTATATCATATTGCATTGTAAAGATTTGTCCTCGCAAATGGAAACTTTTTGAAAATTGTGCATATAGAAATTGTAAATTTTCATTTATATCAAAATTATTTAGATTCGAGGAAGTGGCAAAACTCAAAATTTGTGTAATATTTGGACGTTGAAGAATAATCCTACCTATGTTATATTTAATATTAAATCTGAGACATAGAGCTAATCCTCTCTGAAGGACAGATATAAAACGATTTATTTACGTAAAAGTTCAAAAGGAGCGGTTGCATTTTGCATTTGTTAATAATGAATCCATATATAATGCGCAAATAAAAGTTTTCAAATTAAACTTTATTTGTTTGTATTAAATTTCACGAGTACAAAAATCTGCTGGTACCATAGATCCTTGAAATTTGCAGAAATCCTCAATATCATGGATTCTTATTATCGGAGCTTTTCTTAAACATATTCCGTATACATATTTCGGTGTGTTCTAATATGTATGGATCTTTGATACTACAGATCCTTGGACTGACATACAAGTTATCAAGATCTCAAAGATTGCCAGTACCACGAATCTTGCATCTTGAAAGCGAACAATTCTTGTCTTCTCTTATCCTCGTCCTCTGAACTCCTGATTCTTGGTACGTGACATGGATATCGAAGACTCTTGGTACTATAAATCCTTGAACCCTTGTAAACGGCTGCGCAATCATACATATTGAGAACCTCGCATATTCTATATGATCCATGAGCGCATTAGATTATTTCTTGTAATGGAGACGCAAAAAAAAACCGCGTAGAATTCGTAAGTACATAAATGAAAAGAAAAGCATTTTTTTTTATGTTAGTGCCTTCTTTTTTACACTTGATTTACACCACCGATATTATTACCCATAACTTAATTCTTCTGTAATTAGACTATCATAAGAATTAACTTAATAACGTAATTTAACATTTTTTTTGTTGCAAATACCGAATGATGGCAGTGTGCGGGCGAGTCAGTCTAAGAAAGGACTAAAAAAGACATCACCGTATCGCTCCTGTGAATATTTTCTTCCAGTATTTCTACTATTATTTTTTTCATATGTATATTGATACCTTCTCTCTCTCTCTCTCTCTCTCTCTCTCTCTCTCGATTATAATTAACAATCGAAAGGAATATGAGCCTGGTCCAATATAGCACACATAGATTACAGTATTAATTAATTAGACGTTATTTTATTTATTTCGATTATAATAGATAAGTTTTTCGATTTTAATATCGTCGCAAAAATCAAAGTCATCAAGGAAGGCGCGTTATTTCGCGGTTATTCTTTTAACATTTTTGAACAAAAAGATTTAAAAAATAAACTCTTATAAGATATATAACTCTTAGGAGGGATATAAGGATAATAATTGTTAGATATATCGGAATTTACATATGCATATATTTAGCGATTTGGGGTCTTCGTATTTATTTGTTATGTAAAGGAACTTCGTTAAGTGTTGAAGGATATTTAATCGCTAGGAGCATATTTGACGACGATCCTAACGAGGTTTGGTGATGCAAAGTTCTCGCAGCAAGTCAGAAGCAATCTGAATGTTTTAACGTAGAAAAAAATAAAAACTTAAGAAGATCTAGAACGCTGTGTTATATTGGAGATAATTCTTTTACAGAAAAATAGGATGCGAATTATCGCGAGGACACCAAATCGAACAAATTCAAAGTCACAGAATTCCATAAGGGAGAAAAAACGTATACCTTCCAATGATAACTGTGATTACATTCTTGTAGTTAATTATCTGCTTATAATTATTCCTAATCATTCAGACTGCACTTTCGGAACAATTTTTTTCTTTTATACAAACGATGTCACGAGATGGAAAGGATGTAAGGAAAGAAAATTCTCTTCACGCACACTTTGCAAGTTCACACAAGGATCTTCCATTCGCGACCCTCCTTTCACTTTATCTAATTATAATCTCTGTTCTAATGTTACATAATCTAATTAAAAGTTATCTTATTAATTGAAGGCGGTTTGTGTAACCTGTTCTGAAAAATGTTTATTATTAAAACGAGATATTACAACAAAATGTAATAAAGTCTGAGCATAAGCCAATTACAGTCTCTGTACGTGACGCGATATTACATCGCGCCGCACCAGCCATCTCAAAGCGCGCGAAATATTATTTTGTATGATCCTTAAGATCTCGATGTTCCTGGATTTAAAGGTCTAAATCGTATCCCGACACTCTTCCACATCATTTTAAGCGTTTTTTAAATTGTAACATATTTTCTCATACAAACTATTTCTATTTCAACGCATTTGTGATTTTTAAAATACGATAAATATCAAAGTGCTTGCACATCTAAATATTTTAAGATATTTAAATTCACAGATTTCAAATTCAATGAATTTAATCTCATTCTCGGAATCTATGAATTTTCTCAAATATGTGAATATCAAGCACTTTACCTTATCTTATCGATTTTTCTAACTTCTAAGATTTTCTAGAAATTCGAATGCTAGACTTTTTTATTGTAAAATTCTCAAATTTTTAAGACTTGAAATATTTTGTATGTTTTAGTTTCAAACCAGCAAATTTTTTAAATTTTCTAAAGGTAGAACTTTCAAGTTCTTAACTTTCAAGTTCTTTTAGATATTCAAATCGTATAAACTTCGATTTTTATAAATATAATTAGACCTAAAAATCTCGAGAACTTGAGTTCTTTCCATAAAAAAGAAGAAAACCTTTAGCGTTCTGTAGAAATTCCATATAGCGAAACTCCAGTCTTATCGATCATTACAGGAAAGATGCTTGAAGTGAGCTGCTTCGTGTCGGGCATCGCTAGCATCCCATGAAAAATTGTTCCGCGCGCGCGCTCAAGGACTCGAGGGTCCTTCTCCTACGACCTCTTCATATTGGTCTCCAACAATTTTCTCTCGCATTCTCTCATGTTCTCTCTCTCTCTCTCTCTCACACTCACACACATAAGTGTAATAAGTTACAAAGCTGTTGTAAATAATTTCTTTCTCTCTATTCTTTAAAAAAAAAAAAAGGTCCAGGATGTGTCTCAAGGCTTTCTCAGGTTTTATTTCCCAATCAACTATCTGCTGAAGTGTCGCCACTTTCTTATATAACAAACAACGCGTGTGTAATTACTAGGTATACGTGTAAGTGTATTAATATGTATCTGTATGTGTGTATATGTATAAGTGTATATAACTGTACGTATACCTAGTTTTTGTTGTCCCGGATTTATTTAAATATTGTTGGATAAAATTAAGTAAAGCGGATATATTATTTCGATAAAAGTCGTTTCTCGCATTGGCGCGTTGCTGTTGTTATGTGGAACTGCTAGCCCGTTTTGCTTTCTCCCTCTCCCTCTCTCTCTCTCTCTCTCTCTCTCTC
>Ga0157363_1002295_pt1 | contig 16781 bp, 13 predicted proteins | sample AttsexASBM1_FD_111477 | JGI IMG/M metagenome (GOLD analysis project Ga0157363, IMG submission 111477) | Fungus gardens microbial communities from leaf cutter ant in Ribeirão Preto, State of São Paulo, Brazil - Atta sexdens ASBM1 | ecosystem: Host-associated > Fungi > Mycelium > Unclassified ... | reverse complement strand
TATACCACCTTGAAGATTCATAGCTTTTAATCATTCCATAACATATGCAATCCATGTGATATAGTGAAAGAAATATTGATTAACATTATTTATTAATTTTTATCCTTTAAAATTTGTATACTGAAGATGACCCACCGTGAAGGATTCAAACGTTTTTTATATTATATAATTTTTAATTTATACAGTAAATAATATTATAAGCAAGAACAACCAACTTGGCTCACTAGCCCTTTATTATTTATATTGAATAATATAACATTTATTTACTATAATTTTGCTATAAATTTATCTAAAATACGCATTTATATAGAACTAAATTATAAAATGATTTCGTTTTCTGCTTCCCAAGATAGCTATCCAGTGAGAAATGACAATAAAATCGACGTCGATTCAATATCGATTCATTATTTAACATTTCTTGCTGGGTATAAAGTGTAGTCGAGTTGCCATGACGAATGCTAAGAAACATTTGATTAACTTGAATTTCATTAATCGAAAGAAGGAATTTTATTAATTGACCAATCAAGAAATGTTTTGAAGTATTCATAGCGGCAACTCGACTTATAGTTATATGATAAAGAATTAATAAAAATTAGGCTTATTATTTTGTGTTCACAACTTCATCAACATTTCTTCTTCTTCGATAAACTAGTCACTTATAATAATTATTCACTTATAATAAATATTAAATATTAAGCAATACGCACATTTTATTTATATCATTTTATCTATAACCAACAATAAATATAAGTATATATTTATGATAGAATAATGAACCGCCATCATTCAGGCCATGTTCATACTGCCAGTTGATTATCAGTACTGAAAATCTGTAGTATACGAAATGGGAATTATAAATTTTCAATACTGATAGTCAATATATATGTATAGTCATATATACAGGATGTCCCAAAAATCGAGACACCTGAATATCTCGGAAAATATAAGTTTTATAGAAAAGTGTTTCAGACAAAAGTTGTAGGGTTCAAAAAGATCTATTTATTGATCTTATAAGTATAATTTGATCTTGGGTCGCATTGCCAAGATCAGATCAAGGTCACATCAATTTTTTTAAATAAATGGAATTGTCTATTTTTGATTCCAGAATCTAATAGCTGTTAAATGCTTTTCAAAACGCTATGATAAAGTTATTTTTCATAAAATACTTTTCGAGTTTACAATTATATAAAATCGAGTTATAAGGCTTAAAAGTTATAGTACCGTTGATATTAACATTACGCAAGGTGTCTGACCGACAGCTAAAACCTCTTGAATGTTATCCTGGACATGATCCTGAACAACAATTATTTTAGTACTGTTCCTTTAATTTATTTGTTTCTTCAAAATTTAATTTTGTCCTTTATTTGTTTTATTCTAATATTGTCCTTTACTCTTCCTTATTTTCGACATTACGAAATTCTGTTCTAACTAATTCCAATGTTTATATAATATTATATTAATGAGCAATTTTTACAGAAAATATTGTAGCTTTCTATATATATATAAATACAATTTGTTTTTAATTATATTTTTTAATTTTCTAAATTAAATTTATTCCTTTTTTTGTCCTTTATTTTATTCCAATATTATTCTTTATTCTTTTTTATTTAGACATTACGGGAAATTCTTTTCTAATTAGTGTTCCAATGCCTAATATTATATTAATGAGCAAATTTTTACGGAAAATATTTTACAGTTTTATGTATATAAATACAATTTATTTTTGTTAATTATATTTCTTAATTTTCTAAATTAAATTATTCAAACTAGAGTTGTTTTCATTTTTTATTATTTCAAACTTTTTATTTCAAGATTAAGAGTTTGTTCCAACACAATCAAATCAGTTTCAAAACACTGCATTATATCAGTTTAATTATACTATACTGCAATAAAATTTTATAATATATCACAGATTTTATTTTTATGCACAGATTCTTGATAGTCACAAATTGTATCGATTGTATTATCTGACATTGTTCAGCAATTTGTTGTCAGAAATATGACAAAGCTTTCTAGACATGGTTTGTCAGCAGATTGATAGCAGAAACAAAATCCTGCATCAAACTCTGCTCGATTTCTGCCAAATCTACTGGCATAGCTACAATGATCATATTTTCCCAGGATATTAATTATGTAATTTTTTTCTCTAGAGCGGAAACATGAAAAGTGAAAATTTTTATGTATATATGTTTATATTAGGTATAGTAAAAAGAAATCTATTATTTTTGCATGAAATTGAATGGAAAAATAATGGATTTCTTTTTACTACACCTAATATATACATGTACACACAATATACGAAAAAATTTCACTATTCACATTTCCGCCCTAGGAAAAAAGTTACATAATCAATATCCTGGGAAACGATTGTATTTTGAAATAAGATGAAAATTACAAAAGTGAGAATTTACTAAATGTTGACCAATTGAATTATGAATATTCTAGTAAATTTGCTTTTTTTGTAATTTTATTTTGATACACAATCGACTCCCTAGTTTGAAAACATGTAAGAACAAAGTCTTAAAATTTCAAATTTGTTTTCTTTATTTTCTTTAAGAAAATATGATCATCGTTGCTATGTCAGTAGATTTGACAGAAATCGAGCAGAGTTTGCTCGAAATCAGATTCTGCTCTCAATCTGCTGTTAGGTTAGGTTAGGTTAGATTAGGTTATGTAAGACTTGTTTGGTTTCTGCTAACAAAGCATGTCTAGTAGGCTTTGTCATATTTCTGACAGCAAATTGTTGACAATGTCAGATAATATAAACTCTGAGTACAATTGTCTTTCTGCAATCAAAAATTTGTAGTAGGCCCTGCTCAAAATCTGTTTCCACAGACTTGCTATCAGGATAAGAGACCCAAATATAAAAGCATTAACAAACTTTACATTTAATTATGTCCCAAATATGAAAATATAATTATTCAAACTTACCTCTTCTCAAAATAAAAAAATAGCACTTTAATTTACAGACTTTAATTTATAAATTCACGAATTTTAAACCAAGTTAAATTTTAAAAATCATACGGTATTGAAGATCATATGAAAAAACTTTGATATACATAATGAATATCAATTGTCAAGAAAAATATTATGTCAGTTGTGGCGATAATTGTTTCACAACTTTGATACCTAAGGACAGATTGAAAACCTTTTGCAAAAAATCATATTACAGAATTTTTAATAAATATTACTACCAGGAGTCTACCTTTTCCTTTAATCGATATGGATATTCATATAGATTAATAAATTAATACATATATATTAATGCAATTTTTCAGGATATGGTCAAGAAAGAGGCAGTTTAGTGACTAAACTGTATAACAATCACTGGCAAGCATTAGATATAATCTTATTAGAAAATATTCCATGGTATTTGCTGGTTTATTTACATTCCATTATGATAACCTGTAATGAGCAACACGTACGTCCATGTAAGTATACATAAAATAATAAAAATAATAAGATAAATGAAGTTGCCAGGAAATTTATTCGCTATAGAATATGTATGATTTAGACGATCAATAAAATTTACAAAAAACATTTTATTATTATGAAAACTACAACATGATTAAACGTTGGTACATTTTTTATTATTACAGTGGCGCAACGTTATTTACCTGGAAGGGAGAGGAAAAGTCCATACTATTTAGAATTAATCCTGCGCCTGCCGCCGCATTCGGTAACGAAAATCATCATCGATATGGATTACTTATTCCTCAAGTGGCAGGAATATCCGCCGGACGCTAATCATGGATTTTACATGGGACCAGCTATAATTACAGCATTATTGCCCATAGCTAGAAATTACACCGCTTTGCCGTTCGATGGAAGTACAATTACTTCAAGGTTCGTTTATTTCGCAATTGTTTCTTTTGCTAAGCAACAACACAAACGAAAATTTTTTCTTGTGTTATCATAAACAGATAGGCGATGATTGAAATGATTATCGATTATTAAACTTACAGTTTTAATGCTTCGAGGGATGATTATCTAATACAATTACGGACAGAGTCCTTGCTTATTAGTCTTCCGACTCCTGATTTCAGTATGCCTTATAATGTTATATGCCTTGCCTGTACAGCTGTTGCGCTAGCATTCGGCCCACTTCACAATATTTCCACGAAGAGACTAATTTTGAAACGCATCGAAAAGGACTGGAAGGGTAAATTATTCTCCTTTTTTACAGGGAAGCTATTCGAAGCAAAAAAAAAACAAAACTAAAAATTGTAAACGAATTGTATGTATTATAAACACGCAAACTGTATCTCTCTTGTGAATAAAAATATTCATATACTTCTCTATGAATAATAAACAATTTTAATAATAAACAGATGCACAATTTTTTCTTGGTAACAAATCTGCGATTATCGCAAAAATTACGAGAGATTTATCTGTTTGAACTTTTCTTCTAGCAGAAGATACGCACCTGTATTTAAAACAAAACAGAATTACTTTTTAATATTTATCCAATGTTATTGTAAAATTTTGTAATACTTGCCATAAGTATTAAATAGTGCATTTACATATCCTGTTCTGTATTGTATGTTTTTACATATTTCTATTTAAATTATCCATTTATATACATGAATCAAAAACTTATGTTAATATTATAATAGATTATAGTAGATTTCCGCAAGATATACATTCTTTCACTATCATATATATATATATATATATATATATATATATATATAAAATATATATATATGTATATATATATATATATATATATCAAACTACTAGAGGTCTCCTATTCAGTTTAAAAGAATGTAATGTAGCAATTAAGATAAGGTAACTTTGAATATTGAGGATGCAATATTTTTAAGAAATTAAAATTAATCATTCATATTTGCATACTTTGAAAGAATGTAACAATATATATCGCTCTGTTCACCATTACATTACTGCTATGCATATAAATAAAAAATTAATTTTAATTGCTTATTATTTAAAACTGTCACGTAATATTCCAATATATTCTTTTATCTTTCCCTTATCACAATTCTTATCTTATTCTGTCTCTCCCCTCCCCCTTCCTCTTTCTCGCGCTCGCTTTCACTTTCTCTCATATTCCTTTAAACATGATAGGAGAAATACCCTATATTCTGTAACTGAACGCAATCTGACTAAATCGATATTCTATTCATGTAATATAACTCAGTTTTTTATTCTTCAAAGTTTCGAAATCATAATAGTCTTATGATAATCTAACAAAAAATTCAATTATTGTATTAATAATCAGAATAAATATAAGAAATACAACACATGTACAAGTTGTAAGTCATCACTTATATAATAATAAGTAATAGCTCACTGTACGTTAATTTTTACGATACAATTTACGAAAGTTAGAGAAAAGCATACGTATTTTTTTTTTTTCAAATAGTATTCAACAATCGATATTTATTTCTGTTGTCATTTTCGTTTAATATACTATTCAATAACCGACAGTCTGTCGATGAGCGTGCAAGGTAAATGCAAAGTTTTGCGTAAAGTTTGTTTCGGTGATAGTTTTCGTAAGAAGGACTTTGTGATTGAAGACTCCGCGGTGTTCATGGGATCTCTGTTCTCGTCGCACGACGTCCGAGTATTCAAATCGTTTTCTTCTTCATCAGACGAACAGAGATCAATCAACATTATCGTATGTGATGGGCATTTTTTCTCTTTAGTAACCTCAGCATTGTCCGTAAATGATTTCACAGCAGCAAGTGCGATTAAAGTTTCTTTAGCCGATGCACTAATGTTAGCTTCTTCTTCAACAACAATCGAATCTACATCATCCTCTAATGACGCTTTCCGTTTCGAAGATACAGATATGTTTTGCGTGTGGACCATTTTTCTCGACTTCGTTTTACATGCCGGTCCTGCTTTTCTCATTAATAAAAGTTTCCGAACATTAATACTCCTCTGAGAATATTGATATTTTGAAGGATCCTTTTTTAATTCATCAATTTGCCTCTCATTCAGTCGGGTAAGAACAACATAAATAGGTCTGCATGTAGCGTAGAGTAATTGCGATTGTATACTTAGCACTGAAGAAAAAATATGGATTATATATATATATAATTTTCCTATAAAATATCCAATAATTAATATTAAGCTATTTTATGTAATATTAACTATTTTTGAAACAATATAATCCTATTTTTTTGTTTCTTTACTTATAAAAAGTAATTGAGCCTATCTCTATATTTTATCATTTCATTTATTTTTTATTTCTCTTCAATTGTTCCTCTATTATTTCATTTGCATAAAAAGCAACGCAAAAAGAACTAATAAAAAATAAGCAAACAGAAAAATATAATAGATCCTAGCAATCTGTATTTCAATCCTACTCAATTTGTACTATGTTTTTTTAATTTTTGAAGTTCTAGTAAGAAAACACTTAAAGAGATTATTAAGTAAATGTAGTAAATAATACGTAAAATAAAAATGTTAGACAATATTGATTTAATTTATATTTTCAACTGCATAAAAACGAATGTTTCGGCCGTCCTCAGTGACGCATCAATAAAATTTTTTTTTATTACAATAATTTATATTGAGCAAGGAATTATATTAAGCTGTATGTTTTTATTATTTATAATCTATGTTGCTGAAGATGGCTTAAACAACATAAGGTGTTTGTTCATATCTTTAAGTTATTTTGTATACTTTAATCTTTTAATTATTTTGTATACTATTCATTGCATTTATTCTGATAGCTCTCTCTTTAAATATTATAATTTTTAAAATTTCGATTATCAAAAGTTTTTTTAATATTACTTAATCCAGTTTTTAAGTCTTTTGTTCTAATAACATATGTATATGCCTAAGAAAAGTTATCAGTTCACAGTAAAATACGTACTTGGTTTGCTTTTAGAAGAATTCACAAATTTATATTGATGTACATAATGATCAGTGGGTTTATCCCGATTTTGTTTATATGTCACTATCCATCTATCGTTATCTATTTCTGCGTCCAGCCATTTTGGTCTACACGAATCGCTCAATATCGGCGCGATGACATGTCTTTCTATTCTATCTAATCGTTCTTGCTGCGTTTCTTCAGTCATAGCCTTTGATTTTTTGGTTAGCATTATGCCAGCAGGTGATGAGAATGGGATAGTGGCGAATTTTGTAAAATTAAGAGAACTCCTAACACGTCCAGAGGTGCGTCTGGCGATACCATCGGGAGCACTCACGTTTTTTACATCAACCGATTTGGATTCAGTCTTACTCGATCGTAATTGGAAATACTCCAGAAATTGATCCTGTTGTAGCTCAGGCTTGACGGTGGACATATCTGGTGTGGACGAGCGCGAGCCACTACATCCACCATGATCTTGTTCGCAGCATATTTTTTCATGTTCCTTAATAATTGCACAAATAGGAAAGTATAATAGTCAAGTATCGTTTGTGCATATGAATTTTAGTTTTACGAAAGAATAAATCAATACATCGGATACTAATACCTTCATATTTGCAAGGCCTACAAATTCAGCATCGCAATTGTCACAAAGATAAATATCATCACATGGTTGAACCATCATGGGAGTTTGTTGCTTTACTTTTCCATTGCTTGATGAAGACGCATTGTGAGATAACAATGTTCTTCGGGAGCTGTCATTTCTTCTGTCATAATGCTGCAGGCACAAAAACTTTCTCATTCATCAAATCAAGAAGAGATATAGCAAATTATTTGGGATACTTGATAAAGTGATATTCTATATGTCAGTATACCTGTAGATATATATACATATTTTTTGTACACACCATGTTTTCATTACGAAATGTTACTAGTAGTTTTCCTGTACTTTTGTGATACAGACTAGTTGTCGAGTCCCAATTATTAACATATTCTAATTCATCGTGTGGATACTGAGCTAAATAGGAACAAAAACGTAACAAATATTCACTTCTGTGATATGTATAACATCGGAAAACCAATTTCTTCAGATTTGCCATCCAGTTCTGAAATGATATTTTAGGATTATCACTTTTCCAAAAGCAAGACTTGATTAATAAATACATAATGTTTTGTAGTTGAGATATATTATTTGATGGTTGCTTACATCATTGATCTTTTTAGGTCTCGTTAATGGACTTGAAAATTTAATATCTTGAGGCCACCACTCAGGCTTATTAATAACCTTAGTTGTATCATGGCCCAGTGAACAATGAACCATAAATAATATAAAACGTTCTAGTTGCGCCTATAGAATAATATTCATTGATATACTCAATTCGCAGATAGAATGTAACTTGTAATATAAAGTTTGCTTTTTACAATTAAAGTATATACTCATTGTGCTTAAGATAGATGTATATATCATGTATATATATATATATATATATATATATATATATATATATATATATGTGTGTGTGTGTAAAATAGATATACATTAGATGTATAATAATGTATATATTTAAAGCAAAAAATAACATTTTAGTGCAGATCAATGCAGTGATAAAGAATAGATTTATAATGCAATAAAGTTTTATCATATCTTTGGATATGATTTCTTGAATTACAAAATATTTTATAGAGACAGTTATCTTCAAATTAAAAAAAATACAAGTAATATCTTGTCAATGTACCATGGTAATTTTCTCGAGAGATGTTGGATAACCATTAGCAAACAAAAGAGGAAGATTGGATACCATAGAACCTTCCTCCCTCTCTAAATTGTCTATCCTTTTGTTATCTTCTCCATACTTAGTATTGTCCATCATGGTTGCATCATTAAAAACTTGAATTCCAGACTTTCTTACTTCATTTCTATTATTTTCTTGCATAGTCGAGTCTCATACCTCCAAAATCATCTATTTTGTTCTCCATTTAAAATACATCTACTGCATAGAAAGTGGAATTTTGTATAGGTTAATAATCTTCACTCCATTAAACAATCTTTAAATTATTTACACAATTATTTTATACAAATCAATATTTTTAACAAAATTATAGCGTTAAAGTGAAGTAAAAATAATTTTATTATGACTTATTCAGCAAGTAAGCATTTGCTTCTGATTTTTTAAAGTAATGCTGTCTCTCACAGGGATCATCTCGAACGAGTTTCAACAAGTGACATTTTATCACATAATCTGTGTCGTCAACACAAGACATTATTTGTTCAAGCTATGGAGCCCGTCATAAAAGATAATAATCACGACAAATTTTCCAGTGTGAAGATACAAAAAATGTAGAACAAAATCAAAACTATATTCATCGCATATACCTTTCTTTTCCTGGCAAACCTTTATCCGCGAACTTGCATAGGGCTCAAAGCTCTTTCGCGATACATCGTCTAGAAACGCACCCCCTCAGTTACACTTTTCATGCGATGGCATAACCAAGAAGTCACTCGCGTTTTTCCCCTCTTTTTCTCCTCATTGAAGATTGTCCGGCATTTACTTCAGAAATCTCTCATCGAACTATAAATGATGATTCGAGTCGAAATGACCCGGATGTAGGTCGAAGCTCTACAACAATCTCGCATAATAATCATCCCGTCAGGTCGCATGCAAATGCGAAGGCCATTTTTGGAACGTGAACTCCTGATATCCCTCGAATATTTTTTCCTCGAATTGCTCTTTTCGCTTAAAGTTTAAGGTTCTACGAAGCGTCGCTCCCGCTTTATGATCATCGTTGTCGAACTAACCGTCGACCGAAACCAATCCGAAACATGAAAGGTCAATTTCTCCGACTCAGAGAGACGCTGGAAGTGCTAGTATTGAAACACTTGCCATCCAGCACACGGCAACTGCATTCTATCGAGAGTCGATCACGCGATTAAACAGCACGGGATTAATTAGTATTGATTTCTAATAGGATGATCCCCGTACGAGTCCCGTAAGTCTCTTCGTAAGTGAAGTTGCGTGTAAAAACCGCGGAAACATAGCTCCACACAATCATGCACAGCCGCAACAACGAAACTCTCCACCGTTGGTGACCGATTGACAGAAGATCCCTCTTCCACCGATGCGTGTGCGATATGCCCAACATTCAAGATGGCGAGTACATCATACCAACACGCGCGCCATTTGGCATTCACCTGCGATTACCACGCCAACAGCCGAGGAAGAGAATGTTTATACTGGCCGTAACCATATGCTATATGCCGTGATCTGTAAGGCCGGAATCAGACTACGTATTGAAGAATGAGACTGAAGATTGAAAGATTGAAGTTTGACCAATCAGAACAAAAGGAGCCAAAATTTCTTTGTTCTCATTGGTGAAATTTCAATCTTTAATCTTAATCTCAATCTTCATAGTCTGATTCCTGCCTAAGGGGCTCCGCACAATAAAAGGAACAGAGAATAGAGAATAAGAATTTCAACCTAGCAAGCTGTGTGTTCCACAATACATGATTTCTGGGGGGGGGAGCTCCCAAGAATTGACTAATCACAGTCGAGTATTCCACTATAAGAAAAGAATATTCGAAGATGATTGGTTAATTTTTACAGATTTCGGCATACAGTTACGACCATTATAAACATTCCCGAAGCTTACATTGCGAGTCATGAGATTACTTTGGAAAATCTCAATTACTCTTATTGTTCATTACAAGAATCAAATATGATTTAACTTTATTTGACTCAAGAATGATTTAGAATCTTCAATATGGAACCATACAATGGGATCACAAAGCGTTCATGACAATGGGAAAGAACAAAAAGAGGTATATGATAACAAAGTAGATTTCACGTATTCGCCGATGCGTCGGCGTCTTGCTGGGAAAGTTATAAAAAAAAGAAAGAAAGAAAGAAAATAAATCTCTTATATACGCACACGCGCATATACGCAGACGCAATAATTGCTGGGTACGTTGCCCAGATTATGTATTCCCAGCAAACAAGAATGGATTAAAATGGATCAAAATTTTTTTAATGCATGCTTTAAATCCATGAAAATAGATTGAATGGATTGAAATGGATTGGATTCGAGCTACACTAGTTTAATATTCGAAAAAAAAACATTCATCTTTAAGGATTATAAATTTTATTCCTAAGACATTTATAATAATTATACCTGAAATTAATTATTACAAATTGGTATTAAAAAACGTATCTTAGTGGAATTCGAACTTAGGACCTCTGGATTATGAATCTTCTACGTTATCCGCCGCTGCTACACCACTTCTTCAATTGGTAAATGTGTTATTCATTCTCTACTTCAATTACAACCAGTTAAACTAGTAACGAAATTATATAAATATAATAAAAATATCATCATTTAACAGATATAATAAAGTATAAACAATTTACATTACTATGAGACATTGGGTAAGTGTCGGATAATCTAATCTTGCTTGGCCGATGTCGCATGCCATGATTAATCTAATATTCGGGCTTTTACGACTTATTGCACTTTTCTCTTGGGGTACTGAGTGTAACCTCGCATTACACTAGTGACGTGTAAGTGCTGCATCAGTGCTGCATTACACAAGTGTACATACATGGTGTACACTATTTCATGCTATCATGTTTAATTCTGCTGCCAGTTGACTTTCATTTTCAAATTTTTAATCATCACACTGTCTCTTTGAGATGGAACAAAATCCCACTTCGTACATAAAATTTCTATTACACTATAGTCATGGAAACACGTTACACTGAATGAATTCGTCTATCATCAGCCAAGGAAACATGCTGTCTGAGTGTTGCACTAATGGGCGATGCAGTCAAAAGAAAACGCTATTAATTTGCGAGTGTTTACATCGATCATTCATTTTACTTCTAATCAAAGAGAAACAAAAGAACAAATGCGCTCATTAGAGCGAATAAAAGCTACGAAGAGGAAGTAGGAACATGTTGAAGCACGTGACGCGAACAAACCTTAAGTTTTTATCGAGGGTTACACTGATTCTACAATAAGTCGGTGATCGATAGTCCTAAATCTTATCGATGAAGTTGATCAATAGCCAACTTGTTAGAGTGCAAGAACTGACAAACCATAGTCCTCTTGAGCATTTCTCTCACATTCGATTCTAAGAAGGGAATACTTGATTATGACTAATTAATTTCCACACTCTGACCCAACTCTAACTCTCTGTGGAAACTTAGCTAATTATCCATTAAGGGTCACTTTACAATTCACCGATTAGCTTAATTATTAGTTAAGCTAATTAGTTAGCTAAAAATTAGTTCATCGGAATTGGCCAATCGTGTCTATTATCAAACGAAATGACAAATGCGATTGGTTAATTGTAATAGACTAATCGGCCGAACTAAGCTAATCGGCGAATCGTAAAGTAATTCTAAGCAGCCATTTTTAATACACAGAAATTAGTGTAAGATATTGAGTTTAGGAACGGAATTCGCGCGCTGCACTTCGAAGTATGAGAACGTGTTTCTTTATGGCCGTTCTATATGGCCGTTTCTTTGTGAGCGTTTCGATTGCATCATCGATAGCGTGTTGTTTTTGATGCTTTATTTTCATGCGCGGATCATTTTTTCTGTATTATCCATCCATTTTTATAGCATAGATCGCGTTTCCTAGTTTACGTTAAGATGAATGAAGTTTCGGCCTCAGACTCAGGATCGGTGATGGAGGTTGAGCCCGGTCAATCCCCTCCCCTCCCTCCTCCTCAACATCCTTTGCCTCTGCCTCTTCCCTTCCTTCTACGAGCAAAAGTAAGTTAAAATTGCGTTCCTAAACTTGGCAAGAAAAGCTCCCTTTATGATCTAGTGGGGAAAAAAATTCGTCAGCTTAAAAAATTGGAAGCTTCTTTACAGAGTAAACGTTTCCCAGGGACCCACACTGTTCTACAAGCTATTACCAAGGAGTCAACAAACGAAGTTCAAAACAATGTTATGGGCCTCTCTTTCTTAGAAGAGGACTCTGTATCATCTGTTTCTTCCTAACTCTTGTGTGAATAACAACAACAATCCATCTCTCCGCAAAAGGCTATGCTCTGAAACCTTAGAGAGAGGGTCTGTTGTCAGTAAGCAGGGCAGAAGTGACAACAAACAAACGGCCTCTGGCATATCTAGCCATACCTTTCATTTTGACGACGTAAGCAAAGAGCAGGATAAGGCAGGTAAGAACAAGAATGTGTCTTTCGAGAATTTCTATAGCTCCTCTGACTTATCTTCATTTGCCGTTCCTGTACATTCGGTTACAACGGATACACAGATCGCATTACATCCATTGCATGGCTGTCGCATTATTTCTCAGATTGTATATAATGATAATTATATATAATTATTGAAAACCATAAGATTGGCAGGGATAAGATTCTTGTAGAACTTAAAACGGCTTCGATTGCTAATAATCTCGTCAAATGCTTTACATTACAGAGCCATAATCTCAAAGCTTACTTACCAACTTACCGCACTCTACGCACAGGCGTTATTCGAGATATTCCTGTTGATATCGAGGAAGATTTTGTCAAAAGACACTTGGTCTCTCAATGCAAAGTTATTGAGGCTGCCTTATGCGCAGATCCAATAAGGACAGAAAATCTGAAATTATACCATCCGAATTAATGTGCGTTAAATTTGTTGATCAGTTATTACCTAAATATGTCTTCTTGTTTTACATCAAGCATGCTGTCTCTGTTTTCGTTCCTAAAGTGCGCATCTGTTACAACTGCTACAAAGCAGGACATATGAACTTCTATATATTGTCAACGTATATCGTCATAGGTAAGGACTCCTCCAGGGATTTATTGCAAGATATGTTTAATTCTTTCGGCCAAAAGGCCAGATTCATTTTTATGGGAGATTTAAACGCACACGGCATGGAGTTGCAAATATGTTGACCGAGTGGGCCGTTCTCTACTGGCAATCTTGGACGACCTTAGCGCTGTTTTTTAAATGACGGTACACCCACCCTCATTCAACCTTCTAATCACAGGCGTTCTGTCATCGATTTGTGTATAATTTCTTCTATCTTGCTCTTATTTGCTCTTCTATTATTTTAAATGATTCTGACTATAGCGACCATCTTCCTGTAAAGGTGCAACTGGGTTGCACCCCTCAATCGAGGTCAAGATTTTGTTATCAAATCAATCTGAACAAACAAGAGTCTGACAGATTGACCATCATTTTAAGCAATACTGCTCTCCCCTCTTCTTGCAATTCACTTGATCAACCAGAGAAGGCTTATGAGGATTTAGTATACGAGATTAAACATGGCATAGAGCTTGCCGCTCCCAAAGCTAAGCAACCGCGACAATGCTCCTTAGATGATCGGCGTAAAGCCCCCTTGATGGAACGATACTTGTCATGATGCTGTTGCAGTGAAAAAACTTGCTACTGCGGAATATAAGAACAATCTATCCTGGGAAAGTTATCTAGCTTTTATAAAATACAATGCGCTTTTATCATTAAAATTCTACGTAGGGAAAAAAGACTTGGCTGGAAAAAACTTTGTAGTAGTTTTAACTATCGTACTTCTTCGACTAGATTATGATCTCTCGTTAAATCTTTTAAAAATCTTTTAAAAACCTTAACAGCATTATATCATAGATAGACCGATTCTTTTGATTTTGAATTTACTTGCGAAGACGCGATCAATAAGTTATGCTCTCCTTTTTGCTTACAATACAATTACCTTCTCTCCCGGATATGCTGAAGATCATAATAATTGTTCTAATCTTATCGCGGAAATAGATACTCCGATTTCAAGAGCTTGACATCGCTATCAAGGAGTCAAAAATCGCTTCTGCCCCTGGTCTTGACCAAATCAGCAATCGTATCAGCAATCATTTCTATTTTTCCTGACCATTTCAGGGACTCCCTGGTGGAAATCTACAACGGCTTTCTACAGGGGCACTATTCCATCTGACTGGAAGAAATCCTTGGTTGTCCTTATCCCTAAACCTTCCGGCAAGGGTGTCAGACTGATCTCACTGCTTTCTTCTCAAGATTATAGAAAAAATCATATATCACAAATTAAGATGATATCGAGGCATATCTCATTCTTCCTGAATTTTAGTTCGGCTTTCGCCCAGCTCGTTCATGGATAATCTACCGCATTTTTTAATCGCATTCATGTTGCTAATATCACTGGCCACTGTCTGCGTCTTTATCGACATAGCGTTCGACAACCTTCAATCCTTATAAAAACGCTGAGGGATCTTGGTATCCCTGCCAAGATCTGCAAATTCATCCAAAACTTGGTTATGGAAAGAGGATTCTATTTTGTTAGGAATGGTAAGCTCAATAATCCTCTTTCGACTCACAAGGGCATGCCTCAGGTTTCATCTCTTAGTCCAATTCTGTTTAATCTTTATCTACACGATATTGGAAACTGTTTTGAAAATGGGGTCATCATCTTGATGTTTGCTGATGACCTCATGATATTTTCTTCAAACATCAGTTTAAATGTGGCTGCTGCTTCCATTCAAGAATTCCTCACCTCTTTTTCTATCTATTTACACAATAAAGGTCTGAACATCTCACCGTCTAAATCGCAATGCATGGTGTTTTTAAAGTAGATCTGTTCTGATGTTCCAACACTCTAGGGTTAATAACCGACATTCCTATTGTTGAGACCTGCAGATTTTTTAGGCATGTTTGAGATTGACAGGTAAGATTCATCTCAAGTATCTAATCGGCAAAGGTAGAAAAATCGTCAATATTATGTCTGCTTTATCTTTTTCTGGTATATGATGGGGCGCTCATCCCCAGTCTCTTCTTGTTATCTATCGTGCTGTCTTTAGGGGATCTACTATATTGAATATGGCAATCATGTCTTTCAATTTAGAGGGAATAGATTCGATGTCTGGAACGATGTATCGGATCTGCAATGGAAAGCAATTCGCATAGTCCTCGGTTATACCAGGTAGACTCTCTATGCCTATTAACATTATGTTGGTTGAGGCACGTGAGCTTCCTTTATGCATAAGATTCAACTACCTTGCGTCTAGATACTTGTTTAAAAACTTTTGAGACGTGGTAATCTGCTTATAGATAGTTTGGAACAGCTGGAAGCTATCTCTATTACCTCTCGCTCCAGAATCACTACAAAGCATTCCTATTTTTAAGAAATACATTTTGTTAAAGCACTTGAAAAATGATTAAACATTCAATGTTCGTGGCTCCTTTTCTATACCCATATTCTGTTTTTATAATCACTATAAACTTCTCAAACGTGATGATTGGGATCGATGGCACCCTCCAAGGAGTTCACTCTTAGCTGCTTTCAGGAATTTATACTTCCTCTCATACAGGAAGATTACATTTGCTTTTACACAGATGGATCCAAGTTTGAGCAAGATAACACGGGTGAGCAAGATGCACGGGTGCTGGCATACTCACCTTCGCTACAACTGGAGCTTATGCATCGTCTTCCAGCCAATGCCTCAATCTTCATGGCCGAAGCCTAGGCCCTGCTCATCACGCTGAAAATTATATGTGACAGAAACATTCTCAAAGCGATTATCTTTACGAACTCGAAGAGTGTCTTGGAATCCCTTTCATCATTTCGCCTGGATATTGGCTACTACTTGATCTATGCCATCAAAAATCAATTCTACTTAGCATCACGAATGGACATCTGCATCAGACTTAGATCCCCTCTCATAGGGACATAGAAGGTAATGAAAGGGTGGATGAATTCGCCAAGATAGGTGTTAAACAAGTGACAAAATTGATTTAGAGATCCCTTACTCTGATTTATTTTCAGAAGCTAGAAGTTCTGCTGCAGAGCAATACAGAGTTTATCTTGATGAGGAATATAGATGGAAAGGCCTACATTATGAACAATTTTTTCGCTCTCAAACCAACAAACCATGGTTCAATAAATACTTTTTTAAAAGAGAGGAGATTGTCTTAATCAACCATCTACG
>Ga0157363_1002293_pt1 | contig 16786 bp, 13 predicted proteins | sample AttsexASBM1_FD_111477 | JGI IMG/M metagenome (GOLD analysis project Ga0157363, IMG submission 111477) | Fungus gardens microbial communities from leaf cutter ant in Ribeirão Preto, State of São Paulo, Brazil - Atta sexdens ASBM1 | ecosystem: Host-associated > Fungi > Mycelium > Unclassified ... | reverse complement strand
CTCGTAACGTTGGCGTTCACATCAGAGGTAAGACGAAGCTCGGAAGAGGTCATGGTGGCCAGTTAAGTCATCAAGAAGCCTGGCTTAGCCGGCACCCAAATCCAAGTTCGGCTCACCTGGATTAATTCCGACGTAGGATCGACCTCAAATCGCTGTTGTACCGCTTTCTCCCCGCTTTGGGCTAAAGCGACTTAGTCTCTCTCCGCTTTCAATTAATGAAACGTTCACGGCTCACTTCCTGTCACTCCATCACTATCATTTCTCGAATGAATTTCCAAACCTCATTGTGAAGGATGAAGCTAATATAAACTTTGGAAACTTTTAATATAAACTGGTTTAACACATTCCACCAATTGTTAATCATCAATATAATTATTTCATAATTCTATCGCTATTTTAGAGTTCGATTTCAAAATATTATAAATAAATTTCCTATAATTGATTTTCTCTTCTACAGTTGTCCTACATCTAAAATACTATGATCTAAAATAACATTGTATTAACAAACTTATAATAGCATTTCATGTGCAATAATCAGTCGTCATAGAGCGAACTTGGAGAGAATGCGAGAACGTGGAAGCAAATCGACCGATTACAGTTAACTGTTTAAGAAGCTCGTGTTAAGTTAACACAGCTACTCGAATGTTAGGAAACCTTTGTTCCGGACTATTCATCAACAGCATGCGTGTTCCTCAAAGCTAATGAAGGATGATGAAGAGATGGTCGGTAAATAGGTCGAGGTTGGTAGATTGGATCGTCTTTGATGCAATTAGTCGGTATAGCGTTGAGAATGCGAGACGTTTTCAAAAATTTTAGGGAGCAGGAAACGTATTCTATGTCAGACATGTTAAAAGTTATTTCAAATGTCATCAACGAGAGAGCACAAAATGAAAAAATGTTTCGTAAGTTTTTTTACGTTTTTTTACATAGAAAATTCGGATTAATCCATTCAATCAGCCAAATTTCAATTAATGCAATTAGAATCTTTTCCGAAAGTACGATATTAGACTGCAGAAAATATATGTTATTGTATTATAAGTATCAATATGCTCATTTAGTTAACATAGAAAGCTAACATAGAAAGCTGTTTGTCCCCTTTCTTTGATGTGACCTTCATAGCGAATGTCATTCAATGTTAACACTAGTAATATAAAAATACATGGGCGTGATTATTAGACACATGGAATTTATATAAATGACAGTCAACTGGCTAATATTAGCGTCCATTGGAGTTGATTTAAAAAGTGCGAAAACATTTTATTCGATTATTATTACTCGTAATAAAGTGTAGAATCAACACCTGGTTTCTACACGTATCTTAATTATAACCAGCAGATCCGGGAAATTATCTCTGGGAGATTATCGATCGATCCTTTCTTCATACATACATACGTATATACGTATACACGGGCATGCTTGATGGTGCGTATCGGGGTGAAATCGGACAGCAATTACCACCGCAATCCTGCTTTGCGGAGTGGATTGGCTCCCGGTCTGGCTTGCATAGTCGAGATGAAAGGACGAGGTCCTGTGGCAAGGCACAGCCACAGATCTTGGGCATCCCATCCGTAATAAGCGATCATGCCTGAAGGAGCTAGAAAGGAGTTAGGCAGGATGGCTTCGGGCTTTCGACCATCGACGACTGGGAAGATTTCAGAGTCGACGAATTCTAATCTCAATTGTTGTAGGAAGCATCGCGTGGCATCGACGTCGATAGTACCCTTTATCTGATACGATTCTACTTCCACGAGATCTCTTGATGTCGCTGTAATTCGAATACCCGCGGGCTCTTTCGACCAAATTAACCCGGCAGATACTTTGCCCGGATCAATCCTCCGTAGTACGACGTAAACCGCACGGATCGCGTTTGTACTTGATCGCAGTCATTCGCTGTTTAATTGACAAGTTCTAAAGCTGCCTTTACATAACTCGTAAATTGCAAAACATAGTTCGTCAATGCGAAATGATGATATCTGCGTTTTGCGAATATATTGCGTCCTATATAAACTGAACTAGACTGTCACATTAATTTCTGCAATAAATTGATCAATGATAGAACAGCAAAGAGTAATAAAAATGAATTTTGTATTTTCTCTTCATTTATTAGCAGAGTCAGATTTTTTTATATATTTCCATGATATGGCAAATATCAGATACATAATAAGTTTCTCTAAACCGACTTAAATATAATATTAAAATATCAACGCTTCCAAAAGGCAACATTGTTACTGTTTAATTCATTGCGTGCGGTTGATTTGCATCTGCGTGTATCTTGCGTGCGGTGATTCGTTATTCTGTGAATGTTTTGCGATTTGCGAATTATAAAGGCAGCTTAAATCAACACATTAAATCAGCAAATAGCATTTTTTTAAATAATTGTCTTTCTTTCGTAGGTAAAGCGGAAGAATAATAAATTTACCCAGCACATTTCTTCAACTTAAAAGAGAAAAAAAGGAAAAAGACAATGTATTTCTAACTTAATTACGTGTAAATTGATTATAAACGTCACGATATTTATAATTTTGAGTACAAAGGACCACGTTCATTACAGATAAAAACGTTATTAGTCTATGTGTACACATGATGTGAATCGTGCTTTTAATTTTCAAAGTAATTAAAAATTTTCGCAACGTTCGCTGTAAATTAGATATAGTTCTATAACATGAAATATTCATTTGTGAAATTTTCGGTTCGAAATTCGAGGAAGATTAGTGCATTATTTTAAGAAGGTACTTAGACTGAATTACAATCAAATAATTACTCTTGATACTACATTATTTGAGATTCGTTCCACTTTACTTTTTTTTTTAAAGGAGTGTCTGAAGAATCAGGTTTCGGAATTTATATTATACAACATTTGTTATATATAACTATGTTTAATTCCAAAGTCTATATGAGAAACGGGAAAGAAATATAGTAAATATCGCCGCACGAGCGACTAGCAATCCCTCGAATAATCTTCTTTCCGTCAAGCGCAAACTGCTAGTTAAAATTCGTGCAGGCCTTCGAGCGACAGTTTCTCAAACATCTCGGACGAGGATCGTCGTTGTGAGAAGTTAATAATGTATTACAAAACCGGAAAAATTTCATCATTACACACCGTTCCTCCGGTACGCATTTTATTATTGCATACCGATTCGCGATCGATTAGCGTTTCTTAAATGATACCGCTCTCTCGTAAAACGGTTAAAAAAGATGCAACTTTCAAACAATAGCAAAACCGCTGGCACGAACGTACGGAAAAAGACTATTACGATGGAGATTAAAAGCTCGTATCGATAATCGATAAAGTTTACATTTAACAGGACCAATTTCCAAACTTTCTGATTACGCCACGTAGATGCTTAAGTTGGAGTTTACAAGTCGACTCAGGGTGGGTCAACCCCCGTTTTCATTTCTCGATATCAGTAATCGTCGAAATCTGGGAACGCTTTCCCAATGCATTGCCGATCTATTATCCTACGATTTTCGCCTCAATGATGAAAGGGACCGTGTACATTTAAAGCGAACTTCGAAGGAAATCGCTTTTGGAGAGAAACGCGATTACGCTAGGGCAGTACTAATTATACTTTCCCACTAGACCGTGAAAAAAAAGGCGACCGCCATTGCCGTCGGGGACGAAATAACCGGGCGAGGTTACGTGATAAAAACGGAAATGGAAGGGAAAACGTAGCGGCGCGCACGTGGAAAGATGTGGCGCTTCGGCGACGTCTGACGAGGTCACCCGTGGAAACGAGAAGCGCGAAACCGGACGGGAATATGAGCGGGGTACGAGGAAAGGGGGATGAGACAGACGAGGGAGGAGTGCGGGTTAGAGGGAGGACCGAGAAAAATGACGACGGAGGTAAACAGAGCTAAGTGAAGTTAACGATCGGGCAAGAAGAGCGGCAAAAATGACCCCGGGAAAATTACCGCACGCGCAACGGCTTAATGTCCAAAAAGATGAGCATAGAAGAGAGTGAGCGAGAAAGAGAGAGAGAGAGAGAGAGAGAGAGAGAGAGAGAAAGGGGGGAAGCGAATAAGAGATATATAGGGAGAGGAAGATGAAAAGAGAAAAAGAAGAAAGAAGAGAAAAGAAAATCAAAGAGAACGATAGAGGTCAGGAACGAGAGAGATATCACAAGAACGAAGAGAAAGGAAAGCTGCAGCTGCTTAATGACCACCCTGTACATTCGTATCTCTCTTGGATGGGCTTTCCTTTTTCTCCATCCTTTGCAGTTCCGCTTTACTCCCTTTTTCCTCCCTAAGTCCTGCGCGCAGTCCCGGCACTGGGTGCCGCTGGGACCATTATCTGTAATTGCTTTCCTTAATTCGATGTTCGTTGCCTATGTGGTGGAACAAGAAAAAAAAAGAATTCGCGTAATAAGTTAGAAACGGCTAAGTGCCACCTATGCCACCTCGACTTGTGTGGGATCGCGTGGAAAGTTCAAATCCGTCGTGGCACGTCGTGTTTCGCTATGGATACTACATTACGATTTACACGATTTCTCACACGAGACCCAATAACTCCTCTTAATCTTTCTACGCAAGATAGATTCGCAGTCTTATCTAAAATCGGTGGTCGCAGCTTTCCTTCCAGGAAGTCTTCGTGCGTAAACGACGAACAGTATGGAACGGGATAGAGAATCCCGGGTGACAGTTGTCCCTTCGGGTGATCGATACCGGAAATAAATCGCGCCGTGGCCAGAATCTCCTTCGGATCGCGTTCGAATGCAGATTTCTCAATTTGTTTTTTGAACACGCGGACTGGTGGGTGCTCGCAGCCACGGGGTCAAAAGTCACGTGGAAAAGCCACGGCGGACCAACATCGAGCGGCAAATTGATCGACGCTGCGACGACCGTAAATCACTTCACTGACAATTGATTCGGGTGCTGCTCCGTTTTACCTCGGACCACTGCGAGAACTACTGTTTACGAGAATGCGCGTGCACGTAACACTACGTTGTGTTGCGTACGCGCGTTGGTTGCGGCTTCATTTGCTACCGTGTTTAATGATACGCAACGTGACGCGCTCGTAACGTTTCGCCACGTTCTCGTTGCGTTACCTTGTATTCCCGTTGCGTTGAGATACACCTATTTCTACGCTCACATTTTACAATGAAAATAATCAGCGGTCGACATTCTGGATTTAAATATTTTTTTTTTCAATTTCTCCCGCTTTCCTTGTGTTGTTTTAAATTAAAGTACAAAAGATTTTCTATTACAAATAATATTAGGATAAAAGAACTCTTTGAAAAATGAGAAAATTATAGTCAGTGATAATTATTTGATTAATAAAAATTACATAAAACTCATGATTTTATTTTATAAACGTGTGCAGTGACACTTTTTTGCATTAACAACAAAATAACGAGGAAATTTTAATTCAAAGCTTAATTTAAGAAATGTATAACAATGAAAATTGGAAATTGCAATAAATGGTAATTTTCTTTGTTGTATATAAAAATTTCTAAATTGATAAATCTGATTAAAAAATAATGCAGTGAAAACAAAATATCTGGTATTTATTAATTACTTTCGCAGTATCACAGAACCTCATATTTTTTCTCTTTTAACTTTGGAGCGTTATCAAAATTTTATAAAGTTCAATTATAGAAGGGAATGTTTTTATATAAACATCGCGCATTTTCACAAAAATGAATATGTATTTTACAACATCACACAGAGAATTAATCGAATAATTCTGTAGTTGAGAAAAATAAAATATTCAATCTACTTTGAAGTTAATTCCGACACGTTTATGAGGTTTTTTTGATAACCAGAGTGTTGTGCAATATATATACGAATGTTTAATGGGGTGTGGTGCGTTCGTCTCGTAACAATGTCTCGAGGGTGGTAATCTGTCTTGCTTACCGCCCCGCGTCGTTGACACCACCCACTTCGAGAACAGCCGCTATCCGAATCATCCTCCCCTGCCCGAAAGACCCACATGAACCTATGGTGACCTTGCGTCGATCTGTATACTCGACCAGCACCTTTTGCTAATCTCCAAGCAATCGCAAATGCTCGCTAAATTGAGTAGGGTTGAACTCGGTTGACTTCTCCTCAACAACGCCTTCGATCTCGCGTTGACTAAATGATAGACGATACGCGATTTTTCATCCTGTCGTCGCGATAATCCAACTCACCGCGTATCACGCTACCTGGCTAGGAATATCCTCGCACAAGAACAAGACGTATTATAAAACTTCGCGTGCAATTTAATACCACGTTAAACCTCCCGAGATTGTCGTTGATGATCATAACCTGAGATTGTCGATTTAGGATTAAAGAAATTTTTTTTATCTCTAGACTTCGTTGCCATGTTTAATATCAAGCAGTACCTTCCATTTTTTGGTCCACCTACTCACACATATAAATCACATGATATATAGCCGTGATACAATCGGATCACATGGTATACTTACAGTACGCATATATGCACAGGTGCACTCTAAAAAATATAGGTGTAGATTTATAGCACTCGAAGTTTTAAATCTATACCATGTTGGTATTAAATCTATACCATGTTAATATTAACTCTTAACACCTTTGGGTCATTCGTGTCCTCCGTTTCTTCAATTTATATACAATTTATTATAAATATACAACTTTCTAAAGATATCAAAATATAAAATTGCCTAATAATTTTTATATACTTGTAAAAGGGATAAAAATTAATTCAGAACACTAAAGATACATCACGCGTAATAAGGGTGCTAAAAACTAAGGGTTAACAATAACACTGTAAGAACTATATAAACCGTATGTTAAATCCGCACTTATATTTTTTATAGTGTGGACTAAAATAAGGACAGCTCAAAATCACTTTTATCTCTTTCTGCACACGTAAGATAATTGACGTGAGCAATTATAGAAATCTGCAGTTCTATCAGAAGCGAATAGAACATAGTCGGTCAAGCGATGGATCGCCGATTTGATTTGACAAATGCAATGAGATGCGCTAATCAAACTCCTGAACTCTTACTTACCGGTACGCTTTTCGGCATCTCGATACGTGACCTCACTGAGGATAACGGATTGACTTCGACCTTTGGCGTTTACTGCGTAAACCGCCACATGGACTCCAGCTTCCACCGAGGCCTCCAATCCAGCGAGAGCGAAGGATGGTTCGTCCGGGTTGGAAACATTGTAGAGGGGTTGGCTATTGGCTAGGTAGTCGACATCGCCGTGATAAACCTCCAAGACGAATTTTTGCGGCAGTCCACCGTCGTATCCAGGCACGCATTTCACTTCTACGCTGGTATATGTCTGGTTCGCCAGGGTACAGTTGCGCACAGGAAACGGTTTTCCTGGAACGAGAATGGTCGATGATGTAAATTAGCGGAGCGGAAGACGACGACGGGGCTCATATATTTTGCGACTTGTACAGCTGAAATAGCTTCACCTGTGTAAAACTAAAAATGGAGCTTCGACAAAAGAGAGGCTTTCTCTTTCTTTTTCGTGGTCGTTGCATACACTAAATCTTTCTCAGAGACATGCACAACCGCCACTTCCGTCTCGTGACATTTTCTGGACACCTTGTACGCGTCTATACATCCGAAAACGGCTCCACAGGTTGGCTCGGGTCGTTCTTTCGGAAATCAAGCCCGGCGCGCGAGTGAAAAATGCTCGCGTGTCCACGAGTGGCAAAGATTTAGTGTACCAAGATCGTAATGGGCGTAGAGATGTGTTCCGCTCTTTTTCTTCCCACACCTCCGTCTGAACAGACTACCATCTCAACATGACACATCTTCCTCGTCGTCGAAATCACGCTGCTCTCTTTCCTCTCCTCGTCGCGAACAAGAGCGCGTAGCATCGTTTTTTCTTCTTTCGGTTGAAATCATTTCTCGCGCATCTTACCGGAAATCGTGGAAACGGCGAGGATGGATACCGCTCGTTTCGTTCCGCGTGACTTATATCTCGTACGCGTACATTTTCCTTCTTCTCTTATCTAATTTCGATATTCAACGCGCTCGTTTCGCTCGGAATTTCATTTATCACAAACTTCGTCATCATGGTTGTCGTCCTTCCTCCTCTTCTCGTCATAACTCGCGGATTTACAGAACGTATATTGAATCTCGACAATGCTTCGTTTGTACTTTACGCGCGTTTGTTCTCTCCTCGCTCGTCTTTGCCCTTTTCTTATATCTTTGCCACATAGCTCGAACCCCATTCATTCTCTACGAACAAACATTTAAAACCTATGCTTTCATGCTCATAAAAGACCACCACTGTCGGGATAGAGGCAAATTCAAATTAGTTTTGCGAGGAAAGAAGGACGGCTAAGTTCAAATTGAATGACTCGCAAAATCGCGTATTTTTCTTATATTTTTCTATGCGAAAGAGCCTTGTCGAAAAATCAGAATGCCAACTACAAACACATATAATATACTACAGCCACTAGAAATATGCGCAGTTTATTTTTATATTCAGTTCCCGATATTATAATATATTTTTTTTTTTAATTTAAAAATGATGAATCTCGCATTACATCTATAAATGTTAATATTGTATATTTTAGAAGAAGCGCAAATACATATTTTATCTACAATCACATCTTATTCTTTTTTAAAATTCCTTTGGAGTAATAATAGATATTTATTAATTTATTTTTACCGCGACTTTCGGTAGAATGAAATAATCTTTGTTTCATTCATGCGTTCAGAGATCGTAAATTTCAATATGCCCCGGAATTTCAATTGTACATTTGATATGCGTAACGAGAGGAATCTAACGTGATCCTTGATTCTGTCACGAGAATCCTGTTTCGGAAATACTGTCTTTCTACCGTTCTTCCACGCTTCGACGGATATATTTCTTACCGAAATGCTTCGTGGAATGCTAACCGACATCAATAACGTCGGGGGATGAGGCAGGAAGGGTGGAACGGATTGAGGTACAAAAATAATATCATGCCATCGGGTTTACGGGTCGTTGGCATTGGTGGAGCACCGCGAGAGAGTTTCGATATCGAGGCAAAGAAGCGGATGGTGCGCGAGAGGACGGACGATTTTATTTTCGGGGGAGGGAGGGGAGGGGAGGGGAGGGGGAGAGATGAGAGGGGCACACCCTGGTGCCGCTCACACTCGACGTATTCGTCAACGTCAATACGTCCTCGGCCGATCGCCATGTCAACGTCACTGTCGATCACGCATCGGACGGGGGAGGAGAATGAAAAAAAGGAGAACGAGGAAACGCGAAAAAATTCGTTTGGGGATTAATGCCGATTTAACGGTCGATGATTGGTCGCCTCCCATTGTACGGCGATGATTCGCGGGAATCGCGCGTCGCGCTTCCCCCCTCGTCACCCCCTCCCTCTCTCCCCAAGAGATTCCGTAAAAACAGCGGCGATTTTGCATTTCAATTGTCGTCGCGCCGCGCGCGTTTGACAATTTTTACACGGACAGCTTGCGCGATTAAAAATGCACCTAATTTTACAAACTCGGCGGAGAATTTATTATGAAGTCACGGCAGCGTGGATTCCGCTTTTGTTCAACTTCCATTCCACGATTTCGAGAAACTAAATGTCGAGCATGTTTCTTTAAAAAGATTGCACGCCATATTTTAATCATCTATTTATTTGCGTAGTTCTCGCAGTGTTCTACATTGTTTCCTAAAATACGAGAAATTTTCACAATTTCGACCAAGTATGTGTCAGTTTTATAATCCAATAATTTCTAATGCAATAACCACAATATTCTACCAACAAACAGTTTTAAATATTCATTAAGACTTTTATTTTTACTCCCTTCCATTACTCCTATAAATAAAAAAGAATTAGAATGAGATGGAACAAAAATAAAACAATTATTTATTTACTGATTACTACTTCATATTTGTATAGATTAACTTGATTTTTATTGCTATTCCTCGACGTCATTTGAAAACATAATAAAAGAGATCGAAATGGAAGGACAAATATATCCTATACAAATTGTCGGTTAATAAACAATTTGTGTCAATATCCTGCGTCCGATCAATTTGTTGAAGATTGCAATATTACGTCTCGTAAAGCCCCCTAGGCTGCAGTTTATCGTGTATACTCACCGGCTGCTACCAGCTGAAAAAGACACGGCCTCGACTGGGTACCAACGAGATTGTCTGCCCAGCACGAAAGGGTACCATAATCTAGCTCAGTGGACGGTGTGTATCTCAGCACGCTGACGCCGCTCGACTTCTCCATGGAGAACCTACCAGGTGCTACCTCCAGGGTCTCGCCACTGTTGTTGAATTTCCACCGGAAATTGTGCGCTGGTGGGTCGGCCTCGACCCTACAGGCGATGTCGAGCGACTCACCCCGTGATGCACCGACCACTATAATTCGGTCCTCCTTACACACCGGTGCGACTGGAAGCAGAATTATCGATTTATATGTCCCAGCGGGAGGAACGAGACAATCTTCTTCTACGCTACAACACATTCTGGAGCACTTACAACGCATCGCAATAACGATTGTTTGATCATTGCACTGTACAGACAAAAAATATATACTACTGTGCAAGTAATAATTTACTTGTTTCAATTACTTCAAAATACATTCTGCGTCTTAGTAAATTTAATACTTTAATGAAAGATTATTAAATTAAAACAAATTCGATTTGCTTATTATGTAAAGTCATTTCTTCGATCTATTTTATATTATCTTCTAAGAAGATAAATTTCTATTTTTAATACAAAATAATGGACTTTTCTGAAATTTATAATAAGTATTATATTTTAAGATTATCATTAAGAAAATATTCTTTGTTAAAAATAACTATTACTTAAAAAGAAGAAAGTAAATTGAGTAATCACTTTTCTTAGTAATAAAATATTTTTCTGTATACAAATTTTACCAAGAATTTTATAGTAAGCGTTATAAAATTCGCGAAATTTCATAACAATCCGTAAAGAATGGACTTCAAAGGATTACGAGCAAAATTTCGATATATCGAAATTTCGATGTATACGTGAATTAATGTTACAAAATTATTGATTTGTATGTAAGAGAAGAGAGAGAATCTTTTTCTCTGATACGCGTTTTAGAATTTTCAACGCAATGGCGGCGGCATAGTCCTTTGATGTGATTATCGTACTGGATTTTACTGTCGGCGCTAGAATTTGCGAAATTTATAACAATTAGTACTTTTACGAATGTGAAATTTAAAAAGCTACGAGCATAAAATCTTGAATTTTCATATTTACGAATCGGGAGACGTAAATGTTTAGTGATTTTAATTTCTCTTCTTCAATAAAATGTAAAACGTGATTGGATTAACTAAAGTTTCAAAATAATAATCAATAGATTTTATTGGAGAATTGTTGGTCATTATATTACGTATTTCATTTATCGATGCTAAAATTATGAAATTTATTGCAATTAATCAGACCTTCCGTGTTGAAAAGTGACAAGGGTTAGAAGTACAGAATCTTGAAATTTCACAATTATGAGTCAAGAGATACGTATTTGACGGTTTAATTTGGTAAAATGTAAAACGAGATTGTTGCGTTGACTGAAATTTTGAAACATAATTAACAGATTTTATTGGAAAATTATTAATGGTCATTGCAATGGTCATTCTACGAGTTTTAATACAATAGGTGCCAGAATTTATGAAATTTATATGCATTAATGAGAATTTTCATGAAAGGTGAAAAATGGTTAGTAGAATAGAATTTTGAATCTTCGTAATTTTACGACTTAAGAAACATGCATTTGACGATTTAATTTGAATGCAAAAAAGACCGATGTGTTAATTAAAATTTTTTTATAATCGGCGGACGTCTATTGAAAAAGATGTAAGATAAATAATGCTGTTTCTCTTTTCTTTCATCGTCAGAATAAGATTTCATTTACAGATTAGTTGTAAATTTCAAAATGACTGCCTTATGCTTTCCTTGCCTTCGGGCGTGTCCTGTTAAGAGATTTACTTGGGTGACGAGCGACGCGTATTAATTGCGCTTCTCGATAAACGTTATTAATGCTACTCTCTTTAGCTCGTTCTCTTTAACTTACTACTTTGAGGTACGTACAGTTTTTATAAAGTAACGCTTTTTCCTTCGTCAACCGTCTTGCGCCAACGGCGTACTCTCTACTTTGTTATGTCAACCAGAAATTATCATAGCTGTGAGAAAGTTTTTAGGATAGGGCAGCTTTTCACAAATAAACATCTAGAATTCATTAAGCGACAAAAGCGTTAATTGCTGATTATAATCTCCGCGAACAGAACGCTATTCGCGAATGATAATGTTGTTCATTTCAGGAACATTTAAAATATACGCTGATTAAATTTCAAAGGAAACAAAATTGGCGCAGAGAAAAAAAGTTTATTGCCGTTAATGAATACATTTAACTTATTAAGTAGCGCAGCGTAACGAACTACTTTACAATTTCACAATGTTGATTTAATTGTCCGTCAGCAAGATTTCTAAATTAAAAAAAAAAAAATTTAATTTCTTCATCCTCGGCGATATCTGAGGATTTTACCTTCATCGAGATAAGGTATAAGTCAAATTAGTTGAGGGTCAAAAGATAAAATTTTTAATAATAGAGTAAACTAAAAGAAGTTTAAAATGTTAATTTTAAGAGATTGTATTATATTTACTGTATTATATTTCAACATTTTCAATGAAATTCTTCCAATAATTTTTTACTATACTACTTCGTTACAATCGTTGCGAAGGATTTATTAATTATTATTTATTTATATTAATGAATTTATTGATTTAAGGCTTTATTAATTCAAGATCATTGTCGCTGTACTTTAAAAAAATATTACAAATTCATTTTACACATTTAATTGATTATTTTATAACTGCAACTTATTCTTATAAATCGTTCTAGAAATATTGGCGGATCGGACGAGAAGGGAAAATTTTCTGTCAATCTGATAAAGCTATAGTAGACGAGATAAAGCAACGATGAGATTCAAGTACCTATCGCAGTATTATCTCTACACGGAAGATCTCCCGGTTCTGATGGTATGCCAATAATGACCTACATATCGCAGTTGCATCTGGAAAAACACAAATGACAACGATATCGTACAGAGGACGATTTTTCTGATACGCCCTTCGTTTCAGATGTCACGCGTCGAGAACGGCCGTCCTTCTCTAACCGATGGTAGAATCTCGTTTTATCAACGCAAGTTATGGAAAAAGGTCTATTCTTCCTTTCCCACCGTCTTCCCGATGCGACAATATATATTTGTCCCGATTTATCTACGTTTATCTACGCTTCTCTTTGTCTCCATCCGTCTCTCGCGCCCTCCGTGCGAAGAGCAGAGAACGGGACGAGCGAATACGTATCTCATTGTGTAATCGAACGAGACATTTCCGGCTGAACGGTGGAAATTGATATTACACGAATAATCAGTACAAAGATCAAAATGCTGATATGTAATGCGTTCAACAAACGCAGCTGAAAGAATATATAAAATGAGAATCGACTCCAGGCTGAAAAGCCTTGTGATCTCGATTGGCTGAAAGTACTCATTATTAAACCCGAATTGCTTTTAATATGTCACTTTTATTACATACTTTTCAGCTTTATTACGTTCATAATTACTGCACATTTCCTATCGTAATTCGATTCGCAAAAGACAAGCGATTGTTATTAATTTTCGATGATGGCCGTAATGCAGCATTCCACGAGAGTTAAAGCTTTTTACGATTTAATATTGCATTTAAACGGAAGAGAATGCGCCGCGTTACAGGCTTATTGTTCTTCGCTCGTTCCATTTGTAGTATTTTCAATTGCCTCATATTTGAACTTTGATCACGGTTTTTGTCTGAACAAGCAGCACGAAACAAATGCGCCATCAGAGAAATTTTACGATAGAAAGGTAAACGAGCGAAGCATGTGTGAGAAATGAGTGTAATTGTAAACGTACCGTACCTATTTATGATGTTACATGGACTTGTAGATGATATCCGTAGAAAAATAATTTGAAATTATAGTCCACGCGCGTATAGTTTTATTATTTTTAAATAAATATGATGATAATATTGCGATGCATAATCATAAATAAAAATCATAATTAAGGTATGACGAGAAATTATTTTATGTTATCAATTATTTTACACTCATCAATCTAAAGAATGGAGAATGTCATTTATATTTGTTTTGTATTTTATTATAATATATATATTTTTTCCCGTAATTAGATATACAACCTTCTTGATATAAAATAAAAATCAGACAAACGATAAATGTAATCTTGTTAACTGTATGACAAATTGAATAATTTAAAATCAACAATAAATCGCGTTGAATGATGATATTGATTATGGCATGCGGTTTCAATTAGTTCATATAAAATTTAATTAACATTTATACATTGAAATATGGCGAAGTTATTTTGTTGTAGCCATTAATTAATATATTTCCATTTTAAACCTTCATGTATGTATAATATCCGATTACCGTGCAAAATCGGCAAAATCTCGGCACGGTTTTTGTCTGGAATATTTATAAGGTCCGTATATTAATGAATAATCTATTATTACGTGACATTAATCTACCAAAAATCTATACATGTAAAGCAAGTAGTTTTAGAAAAAAGGGAGACAACTTTGTTACAAATAAGTTAGAAACTATAATTTTTTTTATTAAGTAAATATTTATTTAGTGTAAATAAATGTTTACTTAGTATAAAAAAATATGAATTAAGATTTCATAAATTTTTGTTAGTGTAGAAAATCAGATAATAAATTATTTTTTCCTCTCTCTTTTTTCTGAAAAAATTTTCTTTTATGCCATGTGTATGTCTTTTCTCTGCAACGATTAATTAAAACGTGATATCGAATCGTAAAGTGAACAAGAATTTTATCCTATTTTTTTTAAGTACACATGTTTCTCGGTTACCTACTAAATTCTATTATTATACGATAATGTCGATGACATAAACGAAATGTTATGCTTTCTTTTCTAACAACGATGTAATAATAACGAGGAAATAAACCGATTTCCATTCGATGCTCGTGAGATGCTGATTTATCCGGGACTATTTCCCGTATCTTTACGAGGCCGTCACGACTCACAGTTAAATATTGAAGACCCCCGCCTGTCTGTGAAATTGGAACTCGTATGTGATCTCGCAAACTGTGCTGGGGTTTCATACTAAATGTCTCTGCGTGTCAATTGCTCTTGAATAGTTTTGCGAATTAGATTTAACTATCGCGCACAAGTCAAGGTAAAATCCTATCGCGTCATATTGTTGCGACAATCAAATTAAGAAAATTCAAGAGACTCTAATTCTCTATTTTGACGTCTTTCGCGTTCGAAATGATAAGATCTTAATTTAATTTTTAATTTAATTTTGTAACGAAGCATATTCTCGAATATTCCAGAAAATTCTTAAGGTGAGGCGACATTTTACCAAAAAATGTCTAGGAATTTCGGATTTTCTCCCAAATACCTCGCAAATTGTGTCCTACAAGAGTCCCACAAAGTTCTTTCATGCCTCTCCCGTTTGAGATTTCTTACCTGGGAAGGACGCTTTGATAATTCGTGCTCTAGAAAGTTTTCAAGAGCAAGAACCGCGCATATTCTGCCGTATATTTCGTAAGCTACGGTACGAATCACTTCTTTTGCGGAATTTAGAGGCGGCTTCCCTGTCGACATATTCGGCCATATTCTGAGAATTGGATTTAAAAAAATGTAGCCAATGCTAAGCACTCTTAAAATATTCACGACAAATGTGATTCTCGGGGATATACACAATAAATTGATGTATAAAGCTTTAGAATATAAATTGTCTGTTATCAGTAAACGAATATTGTGTATGATCTACGGTTAAATGATATTTGTTGCAAAAAAGGAAGTCGTAGGAGATTCTACAAGTGGTGCTGGGACTTCACTCTACTATCTCTGCGTGTCAATTGCTTCTTTTACGAATTCTCAGAATTTAATAAATGCAAGATGCACTAACGCGTGATGATTTAGGAGTATAGTAGGAGGATAATATTTTTTTTTCAAAGGCTGTGTTTGCGAATACTTTTTAATCACAAATTAACTTACATTTAACTCGAAAATGCAGTGGTTCGCTGCGCGTCTCGTTTAGAGCATTCGTTGCTGCGCAGACATAGCGACCAGCACTGCTTCTTGTCACACTTTGCAAGACGAGACTCTGATTCGACCAGATAATCCTCGCCGATGTGTTATGGGCCAGGATTTGGTTCTGCAAAAAAAAGAGGTATCAATTAAAATCAATTTATTGCATAACGAAAACACGATTTCGATGATACTGACGCGAGTATTATATATATATATATATCAAATAGTTGACAAAGAGAAAGAAAGAGAATAAGAAGAAGAACGAGAAAAGAGCAATCCTCTGTCCTGCGAGACTTGTTCTGCCGTGAGATCGAGTTCGCGATTTCATTTCTCGTTATTTTCTAATTTCGCGATAAATTAGAGATAAGCACAACCGCGAGTCCCACTATGATGTCTTCCTGCCTGTTACGACCTGTTCGTTATCGTATCATTTTTTTTCTTCATCCCCAGAGGAATACCACTGCCGACCGAGTGCTTTTATGACCGCGAAAGACAAAGGGGAAGTATCTTGCAAGATTACGAGGAAGCGTGTATCTGTAGTATATATTATTGCACGCGCAATATAATATTGTTGCAACTCGAATGAGTTAACGAGTCATGTTTGCATAATGTGGATCATTAGAAGTTCTAACGAAACAGACTATTACTATTTGTACATCTGTATTAACACATCTGAATGCATATTACTACAACTACTATATGTTAATTTATATTATATACTTGGTCTGGTCTTTTGACCTACTTGAAATTACAGCAGCAACTATTTTT
>Ga0157363_1002292_pt1 | contig 16790 bp, 14 predicted proteins | sample AttsexASBM1_FD_111477 | JGI IMG/M metagenome (GOLD analysis project Ga0157363, IMG submission 111477) | Fungus gardens microbial communities from leaf cutter ant in Ribeirão Preto, State of São Paulo, Brazil - Atta sexdens ASBM1 | ecosystem: Host-associated > Fungi > Mycelium > Unclassified ... | reverse complement strand
CGCTATGCCTGTTGAATTTAATAGCCTGTATTATGCGGGCACTTACGGTGTCGATGTCATGGCTGAATGCGTAGGAAAAGTCTTTGAGACCTATGAAGCATCACTTCAGAAAAAGGATGAGCCGTCTGAATGACGATAGGCCACCTGCACTGAATGGAGTGTGCCGGTGATGTTGATATCCGGTTGTAAATTCTATCTTTCTTATGTGGCCGCATTAGAGCGGCCATATAACCATACAAAGCGGCTTTGGGCATACCCCATAAATATGATTGACATAAGTTTGTCTAATTCGTAGGGTTTGCACCTATCCATGACCTTCATAGAATGGAACATGACATGCTGAGAAACATTATCCCGTTCGTGATTTTTTTTAATATCTAACATATTCGTCTATTTTCCACACAGCACGACAGCATTTTATTTAGGCTTCGCTGGGTTTCTATTAGCCATATCTCTGGGGTATGCCCTGAGAATTTATGAGCTTCTCATGGCAGGTATGTTGGTGATGACGCTAACACCATGTGTTATGCTTGCCATGCAAATATTGGTCCTAGGCATACTTCCTACGGAAAAGCAAATCACCAACATGCATCATCTTAATCTAGAGAATGTCGATATGCTGTTTTCAGCCCCAGGTGAAACCTTTCCATTAGCCATCGACTTTTCAACCGAAAATATTCTAGACAAGACGAAGCCCCATTCTATGGGAGCCTATCTTCTCAGCGGAAGTGTTCCTGAAACAAAATGGGTTCGTTGCTCTTTGAAGACTGTCGGAAACATTCCAGGAAAATTCAATAGTCGAACACCTAAATATAAACAAATAGCCGAAACATTCTTCTCTTCGAGAAGAGACCTCAGTTTTCAAATGGACAAATCTGTCCTGAAAGTGACGTGTGATAAAAATACTTACGAAATAGGCGTGTCTGATAATTTTGCAGATGTTTTCGATAATATAAAAAGTAGGGCTCACCCATCAACGATGGCTACACGAGAAATCTCGTCGACGCCCGAGGAGAACAAAATGCTCGAACAAGCGCGACCTGTCGAAAACAAATAAGCGAACCTATTCGGCTATCACCTTGGAATAAAAGGCGTTGGTAAAGAAAGAGGCATAATACAAATTATGCTACATTGATTGAAGGGCGAATACACTAAACCTAAACTGGACGGCAGAGAATGTCACGGAAACGTAAAATATTCATCGCCAGCGCCGTCCTTCTCGCCAGCGCCGTCCTTCTCGCCATCGCCGTCCTTCTCGCCATCGCCGCCCTGGTGTTGTACGTCCATATCCGGCACGACCACACCCTGTTGCTGTTGTTCATCTTTTTCTTCTATGTCGCTCTTATGGTGGCCCTGGATAAACTACCTAAGAAGCACACACCGACATATGAGGTGGCCCTTCTATGCACGGGTATTTTGGGGGCATGCCCAGGCCAGACAGATGAGCATGCTCTTTCCTTTGGCAACCGGATATTACAACGACATCATCAGATAATGCCACACGCCCCTGTCGCGGTAGAAAGAGAAGCATTGGTCTAGTCAATAAAAAAGCCCCATGGTGACATGGGGCTTTTTCTTAGAGCGCTCCGGCTCCGTTACATCTCCGGGGATTCCGGTTTTGGAGCTCCAGGTGCCGGGCGGAATGATTTCGCCTCGATGTAGACTTCCTGCAACTTGCCAATGATTTCCTCAACGGCTGCATCTGGGACATCGAGCGTCGAGGCAGTCTTCTTCGCCCAGACATCAGCCCGACGAAGGAGCATCGCATCCTCGTGTAAATCCAGGACATTCTTCGTCTTTGGAACCGGAGAAGCATTGTCGTGCTCATCAACGTAGTACCCGCCGATGGCAGACAGGATTTCGCGCATGATATTTTCAGCGTCACCATTGTTGCCCAGAGAGAACGAAACCTTGGATTTGAAATCCTTCGAGAGGCCCTCACAATTTGCATCGTCCCCGCTGAAGGTTCCATCGACGCCAACCTGCATCTGGCGCAGTTTTTGGTTCGCACGGTCCCTAAATGTGAGATAAATGATGTTTGCATCGCTGACAGAGACCGACGTGTGAGCGATGGGCTCATATACGGCAGTCACCAGGTCGACAACATCCTGGGCACTCAGGTCAACGTCACTAATCGCTTTAATATCAGAACTCATCGTCTCATCCTTTATATTGTTTGTAGAAGACTATCGACAGAACGCGCATATGTCAAACTCCGAATGAAATAATCGACCCACTTTTCCAGCGGAGCTCCGGGATTGTACGCGCATTCGCAACATTTTAAACCGCATCCAGTATTTTAAACCAGATTCCAGCGGGTCTGTCCCAATATTTGGGGTGAGATGTTTTGGACAGAAAAGACTGCGGACAGCCCTTTCTGTTTCTTTTCAGTCAGTTTTAAAGACCTTCGGGGAAATAACATACCCCGAAGGTCCAGGTCAAATTTCAGGAGAAGGAGAAGGTGCCTTGGCCTTGACCTCAGGTTCCGGCGCATTGAGAACGGCCCGCTCGAACACGCTGAGTTCCATGTCCGGCTGCTTGTCATTCCCATAAATGAAGGCATCGACAATCTTCGTTTTCAAACCCTCTTGAGAAGGCATGATATCCAGAAATTCCTGGGAGAAGTTATTGCCCTGAGCTTTCGCGATGCTCTCTGGTTCCAGCTTGCCCGACAAGACAAGGCGGAAATCTTCAGCATCAGCAGAAGAGATGATGACCTCCGAAACAGGGACGGCCTTTTCCGGGGAAAAGGGCTCGCTGAGATAACGCCCGACAGGCCACGTCTCAGGAGAAATGGACTCTGAATGCTCTTCGCGGACACTCAGTCCCTCATCGCCAGGGAAGCGATGGGCATCGTACCATTCCCGGTCTGTCTTGAACTGAGGTGCATAAAACTGACCGTCATTCATTGGATTGCGGGACCATCCAGGCACATGCTCCATCGTAAAACGATGAACAAACTGTCTCCGGGCCTGCTCGAAAGAAACAACTCGCTTAAAATCCGTCATGATACCCTCCGTTGCTGACGTATGCGGTGAATAGCATACTCAGCCGCAACATATCCAAATGAGTGTTATTTTTCTTTATTATTTTACAGACTTATATTTTTTCAATATCTCCAGGACATCCACAAAAATTCTGTCTCCGAAGTCCCTGAAAGCGGGTATTGCAATAAAGTTTTGTTGAGATTCTGTCGGTCTAAAGAATATAACCACAAAAACTGAATAGAGAGACACAGACCATGGAAAATTCAGACACCACCACAAGCACAACTGAATTCTCTAACCAGAGCATCGTCTTGGACGGCGACCAGGCTTTGAACTATGACTTCTCTCATGACCTGACGGTTACGACAAACGACAATACGGCGACCATTAAAGTCCAGCAGCTTAACTTGATAACAGCGAGTGACATTCAGACGATAGATGGCGGATACGAAATTCAGAAGAACGGATACGCGCTTAAGGTCCTGGTCAATAACCCAGCAGGTAGTGTGCTCTTTGAGGACCTCTCAAACTCTCGATATCAAACCTACAAAGATATCGCCCAAGGATTCAATAACAGTCTTATCTCTATTCAGGGTAATACCAAAAACAGCGTTGTCGTTGTCGATGTCGACGGCAAAAGTCCCAACTATAATTATGCTCTCGGCAATACGACGTTCGATGTCGAAAATGTCGTCGGCAACTTCACGATAAACACTCCCGATATTCAAGGTATTCTATCCTCGACATATATCGACTTGTCTAAAGTCACCGGTCCTATTGAATTTTATCAGACATCGTATACTGACATTGAGATAAAGGCCACTAATCTTACACTACTGGTCAAAAATGCTTTCTCTATCGACGGAGATTTGCCTTCAAGTGATGTCTCTGTCTACAACGGTAAGAGTTATACGAACCTTTCAAATATCGCATACACAAATACGGTGTCCGCGAATTCAATAACCTCGACCTTTTCGGAAAGGTCGTCCGCGACGATAGGAGACAGCATTCAATCCGTCTTCATGCACCGTGGGGCTGTTATGTCAATTTCAGATTTGGATTTCCATTCGCTTCAGATTAGCCTGGCCCCGAACGATGACTTATCCAATTCCAAGGCCGGAAGCCTAGCGATATCGTCGGACATCGTTTCAAAAACTGGCACACAATACACATCACAAATCATCAATGGCAATCTGGTTGTCTCATTTACAGGAGACTTCGGAGAACGTGACTTTACCATTGATAATATTTCAGATTTCAAAAATTTCCATATCTCCATAGGAAATGCCCAGGCCATATACTCTTATAACACGAATGACCAATATGCTCATCAATCCGGGACGGAGAACATTATCACAAATAACACTTCATCTGAGAATATAATAAGTCTCGACGGGACATCATCAGAAGTCACGATGTCTCAAAATGCACCGGACAACACAACGAATTTTTACACAGTCAATGGCGGCGGAACATACTCCATCGAGCTTCCTAGTCAATCAGCGAATATCACTGTTAATTCAGCATCTTCTTTGGAGCTCAAGGGAGCATCCGCCGTCGATACCATTAACTTGGTTCAAAAGGGATTGACGGCAAATGATTTGTCATTCTCAGATATCGGAGATAACGGAGTTCAGGTGTCCTACGGGACAACAAAAATAGATATCGACCATTTCCTGGGAGAAAGTATCTATCTCGATGTCAACGGTTCCAGTGTTACTTACCCATCTGCATCCACCCAAGTCATATCCGATGACGGGACATATTCTTCTGCGCCGACCGTTACAAGTGAAACACTGAACTTCACAGGGAACGCGAGTGGCTTTTCATATACAGACAGAAACAACGCATACACGAATGAAGAGTACACCTCATCAACGACACAGTCTGTGTCAGGGACACTTAATATCAATGGCTCCCTAACCATGAACAATCCTGGGAATGTCAATATCCAGGAGACCATCAATCTCAACAGCTCAGGTTCTGTCCGTTGGAATGGTACATCAACTGTGTCTCTTCAGGATAACACCTTGACATTGAGCTCAACCAACAGCAACGGAACCCAGGTATCTGTGAACGTCAATAACGCTGTAGACAGGTTTGAAAATGGCGACGACACTCTGAAAGTATCAAACACCTACAGCAATGTATTAACAAGCCACACCCTGGAGAGAACTCAGAGCACCGTCAACTTCTCATCCTCAACCACAAACACAAAAGACATCATTGAGTCGTCTGACGGAACGACAGCCGTGTCGATATCCGACGCTGGGTCGAACAATGAGTTCCTGCTCCGCTATTCCGCGACCGGCACCGTTTCTTTGGGAGAGAACGACAGACTGCTGTTCTCCAGCAATCCATCAGATTACTCCAATTTCTCGATGGCCGAAAAGGGTGGCAGATACATCCTCGATATGACGACAATTAGTGGAGCTCACCTTTCTGTCTCAGGGACATCCGGCTCAGAAATCGATTGGTCAAATGGTCAGCATATTATGATGGGAGCCGCCGCATCCGTCCTCAATATCGACAACTCTTCACATGTCGCAATTCCATTGACGACAAACACCTGAAAACCCCCTTCGTTTCCACCTCCATCGTGAGACTCAGCCCGAACAGGTTTATATTAAGATATATAGCCCCTTTCCAGGGCAGCCTCGCAAAAAGCTATTTTCCTGTTTTTCATATCCCCGCCACTTGCCGAATTGCGTCCCCATCAGATATAACGACCTGGACAGAAGAAAGGGGACTTAAATGCAATCGGCTTCGGTATCCATCACAGGGGAAAAGTCCCGGCAGGCGGCGCAGTCGCTATGGCCAGGTATGCGTACCCCCACGGGAACACCGTCTCCTCTGCATATCTCAGTTCTCGTTATCGACAACGAGCATTCCAGCGACCACCCAAACTTCATAACGAAGAACGGCAAAATCGCAGGGAGTGACCGTGAGCCACTCTACCGCTCCGATGGCCGGACTATTCGCCGTTTCCAGATTCCACTATGCCCGGAAAACACAGACGAAATCCAGAGGACCTCACAAGTTCCCGGACGCTCAGTCTACGTGTCGTCAGCCCTGTACCTGAACCAGGTCTCAGGCCGGAAGTCGCGTGTAAAATACAGCACCTGTAGCTTTGTTGACCTCGACATCTATAAGTCTGAACTGCTCTCCGGTCTTTCCGTTGAAGACGCAGCACGCATCCTGCTGGAAATCATTGAGCAACGTAAGATTCCAACGCCTTCACAAATTTGGTCATCTGGCCGAGGCCTTTATCTGTTCTGGCAATTCGACCATCCCGTCTATTCTCCACGAAATCCTATTGGCCGGTCGAACTGGGCCGTCGTCGAAGATTTCAACCGATACGTCGTGGAGAAACTGAAGGACTGCGGCGCTGACAGACAATCCATAGACTGTACGCGTGTCCTGCGGGCCTTGGGCTCACGCAACCCCAAGAATGGTAAACTCGTAGAAATCCTCCATGACGCCAATCTCTATTGGTCTCCAGATATCCTAGAGAAATTTGTGGAGAGGAAGCAAAGGAAGAAGGCGTTCCAGAGGCCACAGAACGCTGACACAGGCTTTTGGAGGCCGTGGAACTGCCTGGGATGGCAAAAAGCATCCAAGGGCAATCCACGAAGCTCTCAGCACATCAGATATGTCGACTACCTTCGGGAACTCATCGAAGACATCAAAAGGCTTATCGTCATCCGTTGGAATGGCCGCGTCCCCGAAGGTCACAGGAATACCTTTTGTCATATCGTGTCATGGGCACTAAGCCGCCTGCCAGAAGTCGGCGATATCATCAATGCTACACGGGTCCGACTTTCTGGCCTGGTGGACGATGGCTATCTGTACTCCAGTGAGTTCGAACAACATCGCAGAACACAGATAGCCCGGAAGAAAAGCAATACGCAGTACGTCTATTCCCGCGAAAAACTGATTTCGATTCTTGAAGTGACGGACGCCGAAGCAAAAGAGATGACGTATCTCCTGACGGACGCCGTCCACAGGGATAAGCGCTTGTCATATATGCGGAATCGCCGTATCGCGCTGTCGCCACACAAAGCCAAGAAGCCATCCGCCAAAGAGACGAAGCCATGGGAAATCTGCGGGGTCTCGCGGGCAACATTTTACCGCCGGAAGACATTCTACCTTGGTCTGTTCCGAAAAAAGACGAAAGAGTTGAAAGAGCAGGAAAAGCTGGAACGCCGGGCCGTCCGTCAAAAGAACGCCGATGTCAACCTGCTCGCAGCACAGGCGTTCAAAGGATATAATCCAGCGAAAGATGAAAATAAATCAGACCTCAGAATGAGGATTTCTATAAAGAACAGGCTGGTTCGACAACTCCGGTCTATCCCCGCTGACATCTTCTATAAAATGCACCCCTTGCCAGAAATCGCCAAGCTCAGAATGTCAGCCAAAAAAAGACGCCAAGCCGCTAGAGTGAAAAGCCTTCTCAAGATTTCATGCTACCCAGAAGACCAATTCGTTAAAACCGGTTAATCTGCGCGTTACATTTTTCAAGGATGTCCTGTTGTTTGTGATGGCGCGTCATATTTAATGTTGATTTTTAGATGACACGCTGTCGATAATAAACCAGGCGCTCGCCAGAGCAATAACGCATAGATAAGGGCGTCTTATCAATTTGATTGGGTGCGCCATGAATACTTCCACTATTGAAATCGATGCTCCTGGGTCCTACAAAAACGCGGGTCCTGGGGAAACTATATTTGTAGTTGGGAATACTTCCGGTGTTGATGACATCACAATGGATGGAGACACATCAGGATATAGTGAAGTCGTAGAATTCTCGACGACCGATACGCCCCGCTTCTACCAGACTTCTCAGACAGACATCTCCATCGTTTTTGGCAATGTCACTCTGAACCTGGAAAATGCTTACGCCATCCAGGATGGCAGCTTCCAAACCAATGTCTCCTACGATAACCTTTCCAAGTCTTCGTACTCCACCCCTCTGAATGACATCACTTATGGCATGCTGGACACCAACGGCACATTGGCATCGAGTTTTGTCGGGATGTCCAACGGTACAATGACCTCCGATGTCAACAATATCCTGTTCCACCTTGGAAGCAGTGCTTATTATACTGACCCTACGGGCCAGGGGTTCACACTTTCACTGGCATCAGCAAATTCGCCGGGCAGCAGTGGAGGCTTTGTCAATGTAACAGTCTCGGGAGCCGGAACCAATTTCAAGGCCGTCTATGAAAATGGTGATGTTGTCTTGAGCCAAAACACAACGACAGGAACAAAGACCTATACCATAGCTGATGCCCAAAGCTTCATCGACGACCATGTCGATGTCAATGTTAGCACCGCCTCATATGGCTTTAGCCTTTCCGAGAGTGCCATCAATTATTATCAGACGGGAACAGAAAATCTCGTCCTCAACAAGATATCTTCCACAAACAATGTCTTCCTGTCCGGGGCCAGTTCAACGACAACCGTTTATGGAAACAACACCGCAGACCAGGACAACTATTACATCAATAGCAATGTGTCCGGCGTGGGGGATTACACGATAGCTGGCACTCGATATTCACAGATTAACGTCACGAATGCCGGAACTCTTCATGTGACAGGAAACCTGACCAATAGCAGCATTAACCTCTTGGGTGACATCAATTTGAAATATTCCGACATGACATGGACTGCGCTCTCTAACGGTGGTCTGGAAGTGCAGAGTGAAGACTACAAGGTTATCGTAGACAACTATACCTCTGGCTCCAACAGCTTCTACATCAACGGAGAAGAAATAAATCCGACGGCCCAGGTCTATTTGTCGACACCGAACACTGTGGACACATCGATTAATCTAGCTCCAACCACCATAAATGAGGACATATTCGTTTCAACTCAGGCTGAAGGGTTGTCCTATTCGGATAGGGCCGGAGTTTCGACAAATATCTGGTTGGATACAGCAGATAAAGTGAGCGGCACATTCGGCATTGATGGAAAGCTCTATGTGACAGGCAACGATACCACCTCCGGTTCTCTTAATGTCAACCTGGGGAGCAGTGGCTCACTTAGAGTCGACGATATCAGCGCGATGTCGCTTAATGGGAATACTGTGTCGCTATCTGCCCTCGGAGGAACGACTGTCAATGTCTCCAATGCCGTAAACTATTTCGAAGATAGCTCTGATACCCTCAAGGTGAGTGGGTCAGGGCTGGCATATAACGCCGTCAATAGTTCCTTGCAGAGTCGGACAGTCGTGGATGCCACAGCGAATGTCACGGCGTCCCAGGGAGATGAGAAGTTCGTTGTTTCTGGCGACGCCGTTTCCATTACGGATAACGCCTCGAACAATGAATTCCTTCTGAGTTCTTACAACGCTTCAGGCAACGTCATGCTTTCGAGTAACGACACCCTTCTCCTCAAAGGGGCTCCAGATTATTCAATCTTATCCCGTACAAATTTGGGCTCGAACCAATATCTTGTATCTCTGACCGAGAATGGGAAAACGCTCAACGTCCAGGGCTCCTCGAATGACATCATTCGCTTCCAGAATGGCGATAGCTATACAATGGGCGCAGCCTCCATGCTCCACTCTGACCAGACAGCTTCGACAGCCATTCCCCTGGTGGCCTCAAATACCTGATGAGATGTCTTATCCGCCGGGCAGGTGGACGATTATTTCAGGATATTTTTCCAAAGAGGTCTTTTTCCTTCTTGACGATAACCGGGATACGCGCTATTTATTTTCTCAGAGGCCAAGTGAGAGCTAGCCAGGGTTCTATATAGCTGTTCCCATACGTGGGCAGTTTGATGAAGCCGGTAGATGGGCCTCTGCTGTATCCGGCTGTCGCAGGCCAATGTGCAGTTTTCTGAATGTGCGATTTTTTGGCGGCAGGGTGCCGCATTGGGGGACTTATGGGACTTGTCCGATGTTGCAATGCAACTGAAAATTTTGTGAAGATTCTCTGACGCGCCGGGCGCTGGCGGTAGTGTAGGCTGAGCCCCATTGGCGAAGACACTACGGCTCATATTTCTGAAACTCTGACCCTCCCTGCCCTTTGTGAAAAGCGCAGGGAGTTTTTATTTGGTTTGACAAAACCTTCTGGACCACTGTAGTTTCCAGCAAACTGTAATCGGTAGCTGAGAACAAACCATGCCCCGTCTTGATAAGCTAAAAGCGAAATATCAGCAAACCCTTAAAGAGTTGCCTGGTATACCTAATGACGTGATGAAGTCACCAACTTTTGTTGATGACATATTCGACTGCCTTGTCGCCGCCGACCCCACTCCTGGGAATAAATATGTCTCATGGCTTATTGAGGCATGGAAAAATAATTCTTTCACCTACGAAGACATCTTTGAGGGGAAAGATTCCATCGTCGGCATGAATTGCCACGATTTCGAAAGATTGAAAAACAAACTATGCCATCCCGATGGCACGCCGGATATCAACGCGAGGTCGTTGATGAAATACGAGAGCCCAGGGCAGCTCTGGGAGGCTATCCGTTCGTTACTGGACGCTGAAGACGACACAGCCTCAAACCGGGAGCTGAAGCGCCGGGAGGCCGAAGCCGCGAGGCGGCACACACATGAAGTCATCCTGAAGAACGGGTCTATCGTCCGAATCCCCATGACCTATCTGGCGGCGCAGTTCTACGGAAGGCAGTCGAGATGGTGTACAGCGTCTTTCCGGTCTGCGAAGATGTTTCTGAACTACGCTGGCCGTTCTCCTCTCTATATCATTACCACTCCCAATGGCAGCCGATATCAAGCACACTTCAATGATAACCTCCGACTGGAGATGCGCGACACCGCAGACCGAAAAGTCAACTTCAAAACGATTGATGGAGCGCATCTATCAGACATCCTGGACTTCCTGTGCTCCAAGATGCTTAAGGCTAATTTCAGCGCCCGCTACAAACTTGTGACGGGAAAGGAGATACGAAGAGACAAGAGCGGGATATTCCGCTATCTGACCGTGAGCACATACGCGGTGTTCGCAAGAATGTTTCGTCGCCAGGGATATTACGAGTTTCTCTCGAATACCCTCAAAAACACACTTATCAAAGATAACACGGAAGAATTTACTGAAGTCATCCCTGAAGAAAAGTCGGTATTTACAACTCCAGAAGATAAACTACAGCTAAAAACATCTCTGCTGGAGCTCATGACGCAGTATAAGGGCCTGGTAAATTTGGAAGTTGGGCTTCAAGAAAATCCTGAAGTACACCCTGTTATCGAGGACATGAAATCACTTTTTGATGCTCACTCACCTCAAATCCAATCCATTTTTGATGAGATGTGCGAAGAAGACCAGGACCCGGCCTACATGGACATGATAACCCATGTCCTTTGCTATAATGACAACAAATATTACATCATCAAATTTGAGACGAGTTTAAAGATTCTTGACTATGTCTTAAATGAAATGAGCTTCAATCGGGCAAAAGGCTTTCTTGAAAGATGGTGGAACAGCAAAGAAGAATTTTCTTATTTTATATATGTGTGCCGTGATTTGTTATCTAGAGGACATGGTGAAAATATTAAATTACCTCCTATTCTTAAAGCTGATAATATGGCGCTATTATATAAAACTATATCTTGGATGGAACCTCCATTTTTAGAGACGAGATGCTTTCGTGTCCTAAACCAAAGAATGTTTACTGAAGACAGTTATTTTATTCATGAACAAAAGCAGGCATTGTGGGATGCTTACGTCATTTTTGTTCGTGAGAGCATTAATGAGGATTCCCATGGGTTTTTAAAACGATTCCCAGTGCCCGGTATTTCAAAATCAATGGTCTGTGACATCATGACCGATTTCGACAACCATGTCATAGATTATGATATCAACATGGCCAGGATAAAGCACTACCTGTCATTAGGCGTAGACAAGAAGAACCTTTTCCATGCTCTGATGTTGGTGGGATGCAGGCCCTATCTGACGTATAAAGAATGCGTCAGAAAAAATGATGATGTGGATTGGGAGATGATAGGACATATTATCCGATTGTTTCAATCCGATAATTTTCTAATAGAGGTTATGTGCTCCGTCGCATTGCAAGAATTCTTTTCATCTACTTCCACAAAAGAAGATAACGAAGAAGAAAAGCATCGACGTGCGATTGCCAATGTCAAAAAGACGATGAGGCTCTCAGATGAAGAGACATCGGCAGCCCATGAGTATGTTGAAAATATTGCCATGGCTGCCTCCAGTAAAGATATGACAATTCTGTCAGAAGAACTTTGGAATGAGTTGAAAGATATCGTTCGTAGATACGACATCCCTGAAAGTTTTCTCATCAAATTTTCTCAAAAAGGGGAAAGTTTCCCTTTCGGTCAATATTTGAGGAAGGCTAAAGAGAGCCTGTCCGATAATCTCAAAGAACCGGACTGACGGAACACATCGAAAATTGGCATTTTGTCGACATATCCACTAAAACCCCTATAGGGAAGATGAGGTTAAGGAGAGTCTTATGTCTTTAATAGTGATATTCGGTATTATTGTGTTCCTGTTTTTGGAAGTGTCGGCTGCCTGCTTTGGCTATGCCGCATCTCCTATTATTACAATGTCATTAATATTGTTGACGGCATTGTCATTCTTTGTTTTTTCCGTGTTGACGGACACATATTCATGTGACGATGAACCCGTAAAAGAGCGGCGCAAAGAAATGAGACTGGGGGTAATGGTAACCGCTTTTCTTTTTGTGCCGCCTTTTTTGTGCTTCATCCTATGTCATTTCTTTTGCGGTGAAAGTGCTTCAGGGAACATTACTCTTCCTATGCAACTTTCAATCGAAAGGTCTGTCAATAAAGAGGCTCCCGTAGCCATGACATATATCGCCTACACAGACAAACATATGGGCACTCCGTCTGGAGTCTCAGTAGACATGCCATCAGACGCCCATCTCTCATCGGGAACAGCAACATTTAAGCCGATGTCGATTATCGAATATAACGGCTTTCTCAGCGGCCTGGCAAACTGGATTTCTGACCGGCGCAAACTCGGCGTCGAAGTGACCCAAGATGGGAAAACATTCCCGATGGTCATCAGCGTCCGAGGATGGAAAGACCTTAGAGATAACGCACGCTCACCACAAGAAGAGGCTAACCAAGAAGCATGGGAAAGCCAAAAGAAACAGAAAGCCGATGACATGCTGAAAACAAGCCTTTCATCAGGACGCCCCCTTCCATAAATAGATGACAGCCCTAGGTCTAATTTACTTGACATAGCTTCTAGTCGGCCCTACCACATAGCCCCAGTAAGAGTAAATAAGGAAGACAAGATATGACGACCACGACTGGAAAAACTGTTGTCCTGTGCATGTTTGATGGCCCCCAGGTCATCGCCACACCGGTGTCCGATGTATCATCAGACATCTATATCGGCAATGCTGTCCGAGAAGTACATGGCCGTACCGAAGTGAAATGGCCGTTTGTGATGTTCCGGGTGTCCAAAGAGAATGCCACGAAGTTTCAGGATGGCGTCCTGGATTTGCGGCGTCTCGAACTTCTGGCAACTGAAGTGCAGATGTATAATCTTGACAAAGAAGAGTTTGTGGGCGTCATTCCCTTGCACGAAGACTACCTGCCCGATGCTGGCCTCTTCGCCAGAGATATGACCGATATTGATGCTCTAAAGCCACTCCTTGAGTGAGCGAACTCAAGTATCACGGACACAAAAAAGGCGGCTATATAGCCGCCTTTTTTGTGTTTGCCCTCTTTTCTGTCAGTTTCAATTTTCTGGCTTTTCCACCTGAACCGGCTCAGGAGTCGTAGCATCCTTCACATCGGCTTTTGCATCGGCCTTCGCCTTCTGAGCGGCTGCACTTGCCTTGTCCGTTTCAGTCCTGGCCTTTTCCTTGACCGAATGGCGAGCCTCAGACTTCCCTTCTTTGAAATTGTCGGCGGTCTGGTCATATGCGCCGGTGACAGCCTTTGATGTCTTCTCATATCCTTTGCCGACGGCCTTTGTAGATGCGTGCCATCCCTCGGTAAAACCTTTACCGATACTGTCGCCAGCATTGGAAAAAGCATTGCCAGCAGAATGAGCATCCTGCGCTGTCGATGACGGGTCTGCCGCAAGTGCAGTGCCAGCAATCATGACGCCAGAGAGAGCGACGACGGAGAGTGTACGGAAAGTCTTCATAAAGAAGCTCCTGAAAAATGGTTTGCAGATATTATATCACAAAACGTCCTGGAGTTGCACGACAGACACAAATTTACTCGTGAACTCCCATGTCTCTCATATTTGTGATACCCAGGGATACATTCTCATTCCAGAACTGGAAACTAAGGAAATGTGTCGAGCCACCTGTCCATTTTAAGCCACCTATTCGGTGGGATACTGCTTTTGTTCGAGTACCTGTTTCCAAATACCATTTTAAACCACCTACTCGGTGGGTCACTATGTTTCTAGATGCGCAAACTGATAAGACATATGTTAAACCACCTATCCGGTGGGCCACGAAAATGCCACGAAGTTTCAGGATAATACCCTATGTTAAACCACCTATCCGGTGGGCCACTTTACCCCAACATCCGTTATAATGGATGCGCAATGTTAAACCACCTATCCGGTGGGCCACTTCGCCTGTAACTTCACCAATCGCGAAGACCGATGTTAAACCACCTATCCGGTGGGCCACCCGCAGGGTCTGCGACGCTCCCCCCTTCCGATATGTTAAACCACCTATCCGGTGGGCCACTGAAATATCCATCCCGTAGACCAGGCCGGGAGATGTTAAACCACCTATCCGGTGGGCCACTAGAACAGCCATCAACGACGCGAGGCTTCTTAATGTTAAACCACCTATCCGGTGGGCCACTCAAGTGATGGGTGAAAGCGAAGACGTTTTCTATGTTAAACCACCTATCCGGTGGGCCACAACAGACGGGGCATGCCCATGCCGAATGACAGATGTTAAACCACCTATCCGGTGGGCCACAGTAGGCGAGGGCTGGTTTGCAAATCATGCCAATGTTAAACCACCTATCCGGTGGGCCACCAGGTGGAAGATAAAACGCGGCGTGGATATGAATGTTAAACCACCTATCCGGTGGGCCACGAAAACCTGAAGCCTTCATCTCCTTATCATTTATGTTAAACCACCTATCCGGTGGGCCACCGTATCCTGGGAATCCTGAACCCGGAGTGTCAATGTTAAACCACCTATCCGGTGGGCCACGAGCTAAACCGTCACGCCCGCAGCCTGTACTTATGTTAAACCACCTATCCGGTGGGCCACCCTGGTTTTCGGTTCAAAAACGGCTGTAAATGGCCATTTTCGCTCCAAGACCATGTTATTTTCAGAATCCCCAGAAAACAGCAGTTTTCCGCCATTCTCTATTTCACTATCTGAAATGTTCGTATAAAACTGGGTATGCAATTTTCAAAGAGCTGATAGTGGCATAACACATCTGGAAAGCTAAGACAACTCCATAATTTCAAATCATCTACCCGGTGGGCTACCTTTTTTTCATTTTCTCTCTTACCAATGTCCTGAAGTGATGCTATCTCTTTTATCAGACGCCTGATAAGGGCCGCTTCAACGACCTGCTTCTCCTTTGATTAGGATTTGAAAGTGACGTTGGTGCGGATGGGGGCGTCTCCTGGGGATGGCTTAAGGGCCAAATCCCAGGTTTCTTGAGTGCTGCGAACTGGGCGGGCGTCCGCCGATGGAGGATTTATGGGACTTGAACGATGTTGCACAGTTCTCACTGTGATTCTCTGAAGATATCTGCGCGGCCTGGCGGGTCTGCGGCGGCTGGTTTACCAGCGCCGTGATGCCGTCCCTTCCCTGAAACTCTGTCCCTCCCCGCCCTTTGTGAAAAGCGCGGGGAGTTTTCTTATAGGGCATGCCAAATCACGTTATGGCATTCTCAGCTCATTCGAAGACCTGATTTCGTGATGCATCTTCGATACGAGCTTTGTTATATCTGAGCTTATCTCAGTAGCCGCCGTGTTCATCGCGTCAATATAGTTCAGAACGCTACGTTCAGAAGTGAGCTCTGCCTTAGTTTCTGGTGACGGTGCCGACATGACAGCATTGATTGAAGCTACGATATCCTGAGATGTCAATAATGACTGGACATCTTTAGCTGTCAGATGCTGGGCCAAAAACTTTCCGCCGCTATCATACACGATGTCTCTGTCTGCCAAATAAAACGTTTTCTTCATCATCTCAATGGCTTCTTGAGAGTATCCGATTCCAGACATCAAGTCATGGTTTTCGGACAATTCTACCTTGGAATGACAGAATGGCGACTCCTCAAGAAGAATAATATGCCTCACTTTTTTCTCTGCTACCTTCTTGTATGAATGCGGAAACTCTCCAAGTGCTCCACTATTCACTTCGTAATCATAGATGCAGAAAAGAGATTCGGGATAGCTATGTTCCCGCACATAAGCTTCGGCAACACGACGGATATTCCGGTCAAAATTCATGCGCACTTCTGCACTATCTGTGATACGGCCTAACTTTGATGAAGCGAGCTCTGACAAAACACTACCTCGTAGTGTAGCACTGATATCTGAGCCCTTCAGAGCAGAGCCCGTTTTCTCGTTATCGCTTGAAATCTCAAACCCGTTTTCGCCAATAAAACAGATAGCTTGAGCAATGATATATTTGCGCCGACTGTCAGACATGTTCTCAAAAATCTTTTTCGGTGTCATCGATGTGTCTCGCTTTTCTGAAATTTCCTGAAGAGAATATACCCGGCATTAACGAAAGTATCCAGATGCCGCCACAAAAACCTAGCATAAATCGTATTCATGTGTTATAAAGCTCATATGAGGTAAGGTTCTGTAGCGCAGGGGTAGCGCAT
>Ga0157363_1002291_pt1 | contig 16790 bp, 9 predicted proteins | sample AttsexASBM1_FD_111477 | JGI IMG/M metagenome (GOLD analysis project Ga0157363, IMG submission 111477) | Fungus gardens microbial communities from leaf cutter ant in Ribeirão Preto, State of São Paulo, Brazil - Atta sexdens ASBM1 | ecosystem: Host-associated > Fungi > Mycelium > Unclassified ... | reverse complement strand
GTGTGTGTGTTGTGTGTGTGTAAGAATCTATATATAATATAATGTATATGTATCGATGATTTCAGGTCACTTCCCAATCGGTTGTCAGAGCGAGGTCAGGTGGATGTTCGGACATTTGGACAGCGATAGTGATGGCCGACTCTCACTCTCCGAACTGTATGGTCTGGAACATGACCAAAATGAACCGTGCTTAAAACCTTTCTTGGATAGTTGTGATACCGACAGGTAAGAGTCATCTTGTCCCGCATGTGAGAAGAGACTTTTCACGATCGTAAATACATCTAAGACTTGGCATTTCTATTGTGTTCTTATCTCAATAATGGACGAATAGCGGGTGAAATCGATCAATAAGTTCAAAATACGCGTTCAGAGATATACAGTCTATATATCTCTGAATGTATTCTTTCAAATCTTTTAAAATTATAAGGGTTGTAATTGAAATTATAAAGTTTTCCTCAGTTTAGAGAAATAGAAAATAAAAATTTATAAATCTAATTGGATTGATGATATTTTTAGAAAAATGATAAAACACATGGAAATATAACGGATTTGAAATACAATAAATAAAGTGTCTGTTAATATAAAGACACAAAAGCTTGATCTGATCAAACGTGTGATGTTACTACTGTGTCTGAACCCATGCGTTTATTAACTACTGAAATAGATATAATTTTTTAAATGCATGTATCAAAAATTCTTCATTATTTTGTATTTTATTACTATTGCGTAACATTTTATACATTCTCTATATATTATATCTCATTATTCTGCACATTTTTAATAACGCTAATTTGTTATATTCATATTATTCTCAAAATTTCGTATTATAAAAATTTTACATGTATTGTTTTTACTTATGTGATTCTGTATTGTGATTCTGTTCTGTATTAATGTTATATAATATTAAACATTATATATTTAATGCAATAATAACCTAAGCGCTAAATCGTGTATCTTAAGATCCATCCGATGCGTATATCTATATTGATATATGAGATCTACAGTTTAACAACGAATCCGAATGGCACTGGTGATCAAAGGTGTTTTAGAGTCACATAAAAAAAACTTAAGCAGTAAAACATAATTATTCAAACGCAATTAGTCAATTACAATAGAGATTGTAAGACCATAACATAAAGCAATAACCAATCCAACATGTTGATGTCCTTAAGACGTAAACTGTAAGGAAATCAACTTGTTGGAATGGTTATTGCTTTATGTTATGATTTCTATTGTAATTGACTAATTCGCTTACTACTTACGTTTTACTGCTAAGTTTTTTTGTGTATCATGGCCTTTAATTAGGTAAAATAATTTTCGGCTCCTTAAACGCGAATAATCGCGTATGTAGACGCAAGTAGGATGATTGAACTCAGATCTACAGATCGCGAGTCAATCGCACTGAGCAGCAAGCCACTTGACGGCTCGTAAAATAAAACTTTTAAAAATCAATAGGAAAATGAGAGACATACATAAAGCTATATTTTCGGCATTATATTTTCAGCGACATTTTTGTGAGCGGTCCTGAATGGTGCGGATGCTTCTCTAAAGCTGAACGTCCGTGTGCCGCTGTGCGTAGACGATCATCACCGGATTCTGCACCTGCTTGCGATTCACGAGGATATTACCGCAGTACTCAGTGTCATCGGGGTCTTGGTCTCTGTTGGTGCGTCGATCCGCATGGCGTCGAGTTTGCTGGTACCAGAACGCGTGGTGCAAAGCCTGATTGCGGTATGTTTTATATCGCTTGAATAACAAATATTTAAAATTATATAATAAAATTAAATAAATATTTAAAGCAGTGGAATTAGTAATATATAATAGTAAAATAATAAATAATTTCAGTGCGTGTAAAATTACGAGGAAATTAGTAACAGGTAGTATTCGGAATCATATGCAGATTTAATATTTCGTCGTGTATTTAGATTTAAATGTGATGCGACAACTCTAGATCAACATGAAAATAGATAATAAAGATATCTTGAACTTAAAGTAATTTCTTTTTTTGTATTGAGATTTAGATTGGACCTATTTTTCTACAATTTTCAAAATTGAATATCTTAATAACACATGATTAAATTTAAAATTTTTGAAATAAATCTTATCTTAAATTTAAATAAAAAATAAGATTTTTTCATTTCTAAACTGTAATTAGTGAAAATGAATCGCAGTTTAAAAAATTAGTTCTCTACTTATTTTGCTAAAACAATTATATTAGTTTTTGATAAGCAATATCATCACTATTTTCAATGTTATTTCTAGTATTTCTAGAATTAGGAGGATAGGACATTAAATAATTAAATGTGTAAATAGTAGATCTGTTCTTTTTTCAGCTAAAGTGATTGCATTTTTCTTCCTTTTCTTTTCACTTTGGAGAGAAAAAGAGAAAAGATGAACCGTACAAGGAGTTCAATAAAAAGAACAGGCCCAGAATCACATATTCTTCTTGCGAAGTACACGATCAGATTCTTAAATTGACTTTTAAACTGCTTTACAGACGCGATTGTGAATAAGATCAGCAGCGGTGGGCTCAAAACCAACAGTGTGGACCTTGATGATGACGAAGACGGCGGTACCGATTCCTCTCAGGATCTCGAAGGCTCAGCTGATCAACCTCTAGATTTCTAGACATATATAAAAGCGGCGACTAGCAACGGAAGCGCAGCATCTTTAACCGAGCATCTTTAAGAGCAGAGAAACCGGCTGTATGGTCGGAGAAAAGTAAGGAAAGGTGCGCGCGTTCGCCAGCTTTAGGAATATCGCCGAGTTGTGATCAGAGGTGTTCTATGTCATCGTCGGGCCGCCTGTCGAACCTATCGAGGTCCACGCGCGACGAAACGAAACGTGAGCCTAAATGAGTTCCGAGAGCAACGAATAGCACGACGATCATTAGTTATGAGGAGGTCAGATTCGTAACGAATCGCGCTGCGTGGAACCGGAAAAGATCGTTATCGAATCATCGTAACGACCTTAGTCGCGTCCTTCGTCCCAGTTAGGAAGCTCCGATCGACATTTAAAGTAGCGAGTGTCTTGCCATGTCGTGCAATAATCGCGTATGTTCAGCGGTAAGCGGCGTCTACAGCCCCATTCTACGCAATCGTAGATCCCGTGTAATCATAATACCGTGCAATATTCAATAGAGTTCGTGTAGAGAGTACGCAGATATGGCCGAAAGTGTATGTACGTGTGTGAGAATTGCTGGTGACGGAGTGAGAAGGGGAGAAAATTCCGCTGCGAGCCGCGCAGAACACCAATCGTTGGATTACCTCCGTGCCTGTCGAGGTATCTCCACGCACAATTAAAAGTATAAATAATATAATTACGTATCATTTATGCATACACAAAATGAAAAAGAAAAGTATTCATGAAATAAGGAAGAAAGGCCGAATAGGACGAGATAATTTCGTCGTATTGACCAGAAGTCACGCGTCGTGACACAAATTGCATTTAACGGAAAACTGTAAGTGAAAAACCCTATAAGCGTATGATTTCTAATTGCTAGATTAACAATTATAATATTGAAACATAATGTTAATTATGAATAATACGAGTTACATGATAACAATGCATCAACCGAACAAAATCAAACTGGTTGAGAAAAAGATACAAGAGCGGAGAGAAGAGGCGGGCGGATGTGTGAAGTCATTCTGCTACTGTCACACTTGCACACGTTGAAACTTAGTTGAATCACTTGAAGCAAATAGGTTTTCGTAGCTCTTACTCCTTCACTTTCGGCTGTGTTTCGCCGAATGCGGTATAGAAAATCTCACCGTTATTCCGCTTATTTATTATATTCTCCTCTCGGGCAAGCTTAGAGTTCTTTAAGTTATTCTTCTTTCTCTCAGCCATTTTACGTTATAAAAATTAGTATAAGACATACAGAATAAACGACCTATTTCGTACTCGTTAATGTCCTATTTCATACTACGCAGTTCAATCATAGGACGTCGAGCTGATTGTTAAGAAAAGTGGGAGATCGCTTAGAAAATAACGTGAAATATTATTATGTCTCTATTATACATTGCGCGATTCAATTCGCGCAAAGCATTAGGATTCTTTACGTCCGCAATCGGAACGATATTCATCATGCAATGCTGAGTTATTTTCTACGAAGCTAGAAAATGTTCGACGTCGTGATTCGTCTGCATTTACTGTAATTATAAGCATTTTTACTTACAACTTTTACTTAAAGAGTGTGTGGTACACCGTAGATATTAGAGTAACATGTAATCCGTAGAAAAAAGAAAAAAAAAGATCAGTGTGACTATGTGAATATGCCCTTAGCGTTAGAAGGCAATTTACGTAGAAATAGTCGATGCAAAAACTACACGTGTCTCATTTAGAATGAAAGTGATTCATTTTGCAAGCCTAACGCGTTTCACACACTTCGACATGCATTCCTTCTACGAAGTATTCAGGGAAAATAATACTCGTGTATATTGATCAAAGACAACACTGTATGTACTGAGATTTTTAAACACGTCAAACAGAATGTACATTTTATCTTATTTTTTTTTTATCAATGCGTTTTATTTCGATGGCTCGTGATTGCACGGCAATCTTTGTGATTTCATCAATTATATCAAGTTTTATAACAAATTTTTACATTTTATTTTTATTCAAAGAATAACTTAATATCATATTTTGTCAATTCATCCATAATGTCTTGCCTTAATGGACATGGCGTGTTAAACTTGCGCATTAAAGTATGTAGATGACACTTTAAAAAATATATCTACATATTTAATTGATAAACGACATCGTCCGCAATGAGCTAACGCATATTCCTTCCTGCATCGAGCGCAATTTGCATTCCGCCTGACTTATTGTACTGTCGACCTAGACTAATTAATATAACTACAAGCGAACGTAAAATAGTTTTATCGAGTCTTGCATATTGTATATACATATGATTATATACAATGAAAATCATCGTCAGTGATCTTCGTACCATGATGATTTTTGTAAGGTATGCACTTGATCAAAGCGTAAAGAATTTTTACTTCATTCAAGAGCTACCGTAAATATCTTACTTAATCGATATTGTACATGTGGCTGTAAGAATTCTTTATGAATAAAGATTGTTGTAGAAATCGGGGAGATGTTCTTGTTGAGAGCATGATATAGTAAATATAAAGTTTATTTACCATCTTTCATTTTCAGAGATTCAATACAAATTTGTAACAAATGGGGTAGTATGATATTTATATGGCATCTTATAAAGCACTTTTTAATAAATTGTGGAAGACACTGGTTCTCAGTAGGCCGTATTTTTGCAGTACAAGATAAAAAATGTTTTTAGTATTTAAGAATGGCTCTCAAACTGCAACAGAAACACATCATCTTTACAAAATTCTGATAATCATAATACATCATATATAATTTTGTGCATTTTTTAGTCAACACATTCATGTTATTCACAATAAAATTTTCCTAGGCTTACCAGTTTCCTGAATGTAATATATTAAAACCTTCATTGATTTTTTCAAATGGAAGATTATGTGTAATAAATTCATCGAGAATCAATTCTTTTGACAGATACTGCTCCACCAATTTCGGCACACTTTGCTTTGATTTCCATCCACCAAATGCAGTCCCTTTCCATACTCGTCCTGTGACTAACTGGAATGGTCTAGTACTGATTTCTTGACCAGCTGCGGCTACTCCTATTATTACTGATGTACCCCATCCTTTGTGACAGGATTCTAATGCAGCTCTCTGAAAAATAATCTTTATAAGACAAAATTCTTTTTCCGTAAACAAAATAAAAAAAACACATACCATAGTATTTACATTTCCAACGCATTCGAAAGTATAATCTAATCCACCATCAGTCATTTCAATTAATACCTGCTGAATGGGTTTATCATAATCCTTGGGATTAACAAATTCTGTGCAGCCAAAAGTTTTAGCTATAAATAAGTATAAAAATATTTATGAAATTTTATTACAATAATTATAAGAAAAACTACGAAGAAAAGTTTTTTCATTGTTTATTTCTATAAAAAATTAATTTTGTGTCGCACACAATCTAATTACATAATTTACCTTGCTCAAATTTGGCCGGATTGACATCTATCCCAATAATACGAGATGCACCAGATTTCTTGCAACCGAAGATTGCTGCAAGACCAACAGCTCCTAAACCCCATATAGCACAAGTGCTTCCTGGTTCTACTTTGGCAGTATTTAAAGCTGCACCATAACCTGTAGATATTCCACAACCCAACAAACATACCTTGTCCAATGGTGCTTTAGGATTAATCTATAACAATAATTTATAATAATTATATAAAAGTTATAAATTATTAAACTCTAGTGATTATAAAAGTATAGAAATACCTTTGCGAGAGAAATATCAGCTACAACTGTATATTCAGAGAAAGTGGAGCAACCCATAAAGTGTGCGAGTGTTTGTCCCTTACATGTAAAACGACTCGTACCATCGGGCATTAAACCCTTACCCTGAGTTTCACGGATTTTGCTGCATAAATTTGTTTTCGGTGATTTACAGAATTTACAATCTCCACATTGAGGAATGTAAAGTGGTACAACATGGTCACCTACAAGCATTCATGTAAACAATAATAGATTAACAAAATATGATATAAATCAGCTAAAAAACATTATTGAAATTTAACTATATAATTCAAAAGATATAATTCAAAAGAATCTTTATAAATATAATCTGATCAACCTACCAGGCTGAAACTCGGTGACACCCTCTCCGACACTTTCTACAATACCACTGCCTTCATGACCAAGTATACAAGGAAATACTCCTTCTGGATCCAATCCATCTAAAGTATAAGCATCTGTATGACAAAGTGCCACAGCTACTATTTTGATTCGGACTTCATGCGCTTTAGGCGGTGCTACCTCGATTTCTTCCAAGGATAAAGGCTCCTTTTGCTTCCATGCTATTGCAGCTTTGCATTTGATAATCTAATTAAATATCAAAAACATCAAAAAATACATAGTTATTCGATAGAATTTATTTAAGAAATTATTTAATATACATATATTAATTATATATAATATAAATATAATAATGATAGTTTTTATTAATTTTACAAACATTATCTTATATGTTTATTTTATTATCTTTTTTTCAAATTTACTGACACATCAAGTAAACAAGTAATTATCGGAAAAGTAATAATCAATTCTTTCAAGGAAAATTTGTTCATTTTCATGTTTAATTAATTAAGTGAAAAGAAATCATGTTTACTAATAATCATGAACATCTATCTATGCAGAAATTTCAATTGCAAAAAGATGTGTCTAATTTATCGAGCCAAACCTCATCGCGAGCTGAGCATGTATTCACTTTTATTGCTGAACTGAACCTCGAGAGGCTCGAGCCGAATCTAAAAACATGCTTCGAGCTAAATCTCGTAAGCTTTAATCCATTTTCAAAGATAACATTTTCAAAGATAAGTCAAGAAAATAATTTACACTTATGTAACATCTCTATCCGAATTTCGACGGAAGATAATTCATTTATACGATATATTTCTAACAGGAATATTATTTTGATGTAACAAAATATTTCAATAAAAGAAAACAGATAATATATTAAATGACGATCAGTGGAGGAGTCGGCCAATAATAATTAATGACGTAGAAAAAGAAGAAAAATGAACGAGTTTAGAACGTGTAAATTCGCAGAAACAAATGGTAATCGATATACCTTTCCAGTTGTATCCGACATTATCCTTCTGAAGTAGTCAGGCACTGTCTAGCGTCTTGTTGGAATTAATCCGCAGCCGATCGGACAAATGAGGAAACGAATTTTAACTGATCGTAACGAGGAACCTCAATATCAGCAGCTTTGCTTCAATTCATTCTGGTGGAGACAATTGCGACTGCGCAAGTATGAAAAATCCCCCCATTCATTAGTTGGTCAGATTGCAGCAGACGACAAGAGAATATGAAGTCGTTCACGAATTTTTTTCTCTGATTGCGTTAAATTCAATTCAAACATTTTTTTGATTAAGTTACTTCTCATGATACTCACGAAAAATACTCTGTTATTCTGTCTCACTAAATCTCTGTTATGTCAAATTTTAAGCGATTAATTGGAACGAAAGTATTCCCCTCCTCATTGGAATTTCACTTAAATTTCTACTATCATATTCACTTCAGACTTGTTAATTTTTCTTTTAATAACAGATATAAAGTTGATTATTAAATATTGAAAATAAATCATTAGATGTAACGATCGAGATAAACGAATTATAGAAATTTGACATGTTTTTATTTCTTATCTATGATGCAATGTATTTTGATATATCTACATATATTTTTAATACACATTTTTTATATATTTTAATTCTTCAGTCATTTTTTTGTATAACATACATATAAAATTATTATGAGCAAAATACTGTTCTGAATCTAACGAATTATAGATCATTTAATTAGCTTTTAAATACGAAATATAGCATTTGCATTTGTACTTTATTCTTATTTTTGCAGATCGGATATAAAGGGTGAAAGGCCTAGTCTGACGTAAGAAAATATATCGTTACATAAGTAAATTATCAATGTTTGATAATGTGTACTGATGCAACTTGCTTTTTCTTAATTATTCTATATATATGCATTACTTGCAAAATTTATATATTTAAATTTCAATATTAAGGACTTTGATAATATTTTTAATGACTATAATGCTTAAATGTAATTAAATTTAATATTGATTCTATCAATGTTAAATTTAATTTCGGTTTAATTTACTTTTCATTTTTTTCTAATTCTTAACTAGAAAAAGATTAAGAGTAAAATTAAACTATCATTGATGAAAGCGGGCATAATTCACCCAATTTTTTGTTTGCTGCAAACTTTTAACACTTATAATTTTTTTTAGATAATGATAATTTTATATCATATATATAAGATTAAATTGTGACAAGTTGGATAATTATAAAGAATGTAAGAGGAAAGGATGTACAAGTGAAAGATGAGATGCCAGGAAACTGCTATATCAAGTAAAATATGAATGAGTAGTAAAATAAATCACCCAAAGTAGAATTTATAGAATTATAAATATTATTATAAATATTATTATAATTTATATAAAAAATGATTCTCTCGCACGATTATTGGATTATTCTCAACTCATACATATATATCTACATCACAGATAATATAATAAATTTATATGAATCAGGATGAACATATTAATATGCTAAACTTATATTAATATGCTAAACTACTTTTATATGGCCTAGTATATACAGCAGTCATCAATATGACAATCAGCATACCGTTTATTTAATAAAATGATTTTTTATTATTTGAGAAATTGGAATATCTTTCTTCTCACAAATAAATCCAATTATCGATGGACTTTCCTATATAATTTCAGTGAGGGAAGCATCTTGACGAGGGTGATGAAGTGGCCGATCAAATAGCCAAGTAATGCACCTATAACACAAGGAATCGGCCAAGCTTGCCAAGGGCGATCCCAGTCTAAAGGGATAACAATAGCACCTAGCCAAGTGCCTAATATTGTCATCTGTATGTTAAGTTTTAAAGCGTTCGAGAGGATAGTGCTCTTCAGGGAATAAACCCCTGTCAAGATATCCACCGTATGATCCTGTCCCAGGTGCAAACTAGTGGATACATAAGTCAATGTGATCAGGGTAATGACTAGCATTGTTGTCTCTTCGTGATCAGTTAAAATAGGTGCGCCAAACAGCACGATTGTTAAGTAGTAAAATATCGACAGACAAAAAGCATTGAATAAGAACTTGATGATATCTCTCAGATTCTTCGCCCAAAATGTCTTGGTCTTCGGATAAGCTCGTTGTTCGATCTTGATTATAGTAGGTGCCTCTGCTTGCAGCATAGGAAACAGCAGTTTTATCACCTCGGCGAATGTTAATATCATCAGCACGGGTAGAAATTTGTACTTGCCGACATTGTACAAATTGTCATTAAAATTCACCAGCGTCAGGATTCCAGAAAGGTAGATGCAGGTGAAGGAGCAATAAGACAATAATAGTCTTTGCTCAGTTTTGGCGCTGACGCTCATTTGGCCGCAATTGTAGATTTCTACCGAAGGATTTATAGTCTGTTTCCAGTGTTCTGTACGGTTCAATTCACACGCCTATAGATTTATTTTATAAATTTTTTCTCGGGTGAGAGAAATTAAGCGCCTTCTGCCCTATCTTTTGGATAATATGACGCAAAGCACTGTATCAAATTCATAATACTGTCAATCAAACTTGTAAACAGAATCACTTTTTTCTTATTATATAACAATTCTAAATTCCTCGTACAATTCACAATAGCCTTAGGCCTTTTAACTTTTTCACAATAGTCTTGAGCCTTTCAACAATACGACATAATTAAATTTTGTTAATAAAACAGCGCGAAAAAACCGCGATATGCGGAGCGCCTGAGATCGAACCCGGAATGGATGGATTATGGATACACATTTAAGGTTATGTTGTCAGCTGACATGAACGTCACGTTCAGCAGGGAGGAGGCTTGAAATTTTCGTTAATCGTTAAACGTTTTTTATCTCATCCTAAGAGTATCACCATGGGTAAAAATAAGCAGGCGCAACGTACTAAAAACAATGCTCGGGTAAATACCAATTATACGTAATCACTTGATTATAAATTACGCGTGCAATAATAATTTTATAATATAACCTATCACGTTTATTGGATCTGTTTCTTGTAGTTGCATTCTGTGTTTTGCTTCACTTAAAATGAAATAGATATGATATCAATGTTACAGAGGAGAAAATAAAATGTATGAAAGATTCAGCTACAAAGAACAAATCTATTAACAAATCTGTAACATATGTCGTCACCCAGCAATACTTATCATATTACATATTACATATTACACGAACAGATATTTTACTTGTTACAAGATATGTCAAAAATAGATTTTACGAAATGTCTGTTAGAAATTTTATGTGTTTACAAAGTACAGAAATGTAAAATCTATTTGAATGATATCTGTAGAAACTGAGTAGAATTTACTATTTCATGACTATTTAAATACATTCTGTTTAAATACATTCTGTAAATACATTCTTTTAAATGATTATGAAATAACAATTTCTTTGGTTTCCATTTGGTTTTTGCTGGAATTTACCAGAATATTAGCTTAATACAGACTCAGGTAATATCAGTCTAATACAATATTCCTCAATATTCAAATCTATAAATTGCTAATATTTTATTAACAAAGAGAGAACACAATGGATTCATCACGAATTTTGATTTCCTTCATGATGAATCTACATTAAAAATAAATTGCGATGTCCAAGGATTTTGTTGAATGATTCAATAATAGCTCAATAATGGATAGTTTTTGAGCCATTATGTATTAAAAGTGTAAAACTTGTAAAAGTGTAAAACTCAAGCACAGACCTTTGATATGCCATAGCTCAAAAACTGTTTATTAAATTATTATTAAGCCTTGTAGCCGTGACATCTTTTGTTCATATTATATGTGAAATAAGTTATGAAAATTAACTCATTTCACCGGGATTAAATTTTCTGTATAATTAGACCCTTCATACGTTAAAAACTATTATAGTAATATATTTTATATATTCATATATAAAAACTATATATTTAGAAGACTTATTCAAAATATATTAAAGGAGATCAAAATCCATGACGAATGCACTGTGTTCTCTCCTTGTAAATATGATAATTCATATTATTTTGTACTCTTAATGATATTTTTTGAATATTTAATTGTACAATTTTTTAACATTTTTTTAGCCATCAAATAGTAGCCGCAGTGCAGAACTTTTGGGGACCGCAATGCCTAATTTTGTTGGGTTCTCGGCAGTTAAGGACGGAGGATATGTTCCTGTTCTACCTGGATTATCCTTATGTTCCCTAAACGAGATCGAGATGAACAATATAGATTCTAATTTTCAAGTTATATTAAAAAAGATGAGTAAGAAAGATGCTACGACAAAGTTTAAGGTAGGTAATTAATTGTTTAATCGTTGATTCATTTACAGATTTTGTAAACTAATGTATGTATGTGCAGGCATTACAAGAATTTGCAACTCTATGTCAAGATGCAGAATTGTCAGCGGTAGAAGGTATGCTACCGTTTTGGCCAAGATTTTATTGTGCTCTGTCCATTGATATAGATCACAGAGTGAGAGAAGCTGCACAGTTGGCACATGCAGCTCTTGTCAAGCGTGTAGGCAAAGGTATTGCAATGTATCTGAAACAATTGGCTGGTGCTTGGTTTACCTCTCAATATGATACATATCCTCCTGCGGCATCAGCTGCTACCAACTCTTTCAACAGCACATTTCCACCTTGGAAAATAGTTAATGCGATTATTCATTGTCAGTGCGAAATTTTATTATATATTAGCAACAATATAATTGTACACACGGCTCAAACGTTATCGATACAGAAGTCTCTTACTAACGAAGAAATGGAAGCTAAATATGAAAGAGTACTGATAGCAAATCTCCAAGGATATAATTGTTACTTCAAAAAAGTGCCACTTGACGAAATCGATAAAACCTTGGAGATTCACAATAAAATTTTAAGCAGTTCAAGATTTTGGAAACTGGCTAAACACGATACTTTGCCAATAAAAACAGCTTTTTTCAATGTATTGACATCGATAATGGAAAACGCAGAAAAATTATTAGAAAATGAAAAAAAAAGGACAGTGACTACTATCATGAATAGTCTTGATGAATCTGAACCTGTAATTTTATCAGTTGTGTGGGAATCAATGCTCATAACTACAACGAAAATTGATGATTGGCATCTTGTAGTAAATATTAATAAACTCGTACTCCCAAAATTGTGGCACACTTTACGATCCGGTGGTCAATGTTGTGCTAGCACGGTTTATCCAAATTTGCTACCTTTTGTCAGTCAATTTCCAAAGTTTAACATTGATCTCACTGATCTGTATACGAATTTTTTTAACAATATGCGTCAAGGATTTTCCGTCAAAAGTGTGCAAATGAGCCGTTCAGAAACACTCGCTGTAACAACATCTTTCATTGAATGTTTACGTTATTCGATCCTCATAAATGCTAAAAATGTAGATTTATGCGTTCGGCTTCTTAAGGAACAGCTTATGCCTGTTATAGAAGCTTGCATGACGGATAGTATTTTTATGAAACAATGTTGTTTTATCGAGATTACACATCTAATAAGATATTGGAGTAAAAATCGTAATAATGAGAAATATAAATCATATGTTTCTTTAATGGAACAGTTCTGGATTGAATTGCCATTATTATTCGAAAAATATATGAATACGTCAAAGGGGATCGCAGATGGAAAAGATTTTCATATCGAATTCTTGTTAAATTTGAAAGATGTACCAGATCGCACCCGTAAGAAATTAAAAGTAAAATTTTCCGATCCAAGTGATTCAGTTACTGTGAGCGAACCAAAGGTAAAAGTTGTCGATGTTTATGCGGATATTGTTTTTAATGCGGAACTTTGCAAGTTTGTAAATGGACTCTGTACAATTTATTTTAATTCGATAAATATATCGATAAACAATCATCAAAACATAGAATATATCGAACAGCTGAATAAACTTATGAAACATTTTGCAAGTAAGGAATTATTCATTGCATTTTCAAAATCATTTAAATTTGATGAGAACTTCTTTGAGTTTTACGATAAGAGTTTGAAACCTTTATTGATGCAAAAATCAAAAATGGCTGAACAAGTTCTTGAATTATTATTTTATTTTATTGTATATATAAATGACGCAGAAAAGAATACAGTTTTAAAATCATTAATCGAATTAAATGATATTGCAATAATAAGAAACGTCATATATTGCTGTTTATCTGAACACAATAGAAATGATAGCGTAATTAAAAAATGGTATACACAAGCTAATATACCTAAACTATTAGTTGATATGACCAAAGAAATTACTTCATGCAGTGATGAACAGTATGATTTCGAAAAAAATCAAAATTTGATTTTATCAGCTTTTGAAATTCCGGAAATTAGAGATTTATTAATAAATAATGAAGGAACAAGTGAAATTGTATCGATTCTATGTGATTCATTAAATGGAAGAGATGATATTTGCTCCATGCAATTTGTCGCATTTATTACGAAATTAATGACTTTAATGTGGAAACATAATCGAACGATATTAAGTGCTGTACAAATATTGGAAACACTTTTTGAATTATGCACTCGAGAACATGATGTTTTAACTGCTGATGCTATACGTAATTGTTGGAAAGAAGGATTCGTAGAAAGTAGTCAAATATTGTCTATTTTTGAATTTAATAATCTTATTAAAAGATACGGTATTATTATCTGGAGTAAAATATATAATACACACGCAAATCTTATTAAGAATACATTAGTTAATTTGGCAACAGATGTTTTAGAAGTTATAATTAATAATATTGACATTACAAAATTTGATTGCGTTGAAGAAACTATTCTGTCATTCCTAACGGCATCTGATATAAAATTGTGGATTGAAGAGATAACCATTATTGCAATATATGGTGAAATGTTAACAGGCTATTTGTACATGTCAAATGTTGAGAAGAAAATACGGATTTTACAGCAACCTACATCTATCAATATAATAAAGGATATCTCTTCGGATAATACAATAAATTGCTTATCATGGGCTTTATTTATCACAGATTTGCTTAATAATCTGTACGAGAGATTAAAAGGTATTGATTCAAAAAATGCTAATATAGTTTCAGAAGAAGAAAATTTTGAATTAAACGATTTAAATTTACCAGGAATTACGGAGATATTAATAGATATTATATACGTAGTTAGCATAGTAGACATATACAGTAAGCATTATAAATCCACTAAATATTATAATGCTGTTGAAAAACTTCGTAATTTGCTAAAAAAAGGTTTTGTTAATTTGCATAAATATTTTACAAAGAATATCCATGATGATATATTATCACGTATACAAACAAATCAGAAAAGTTATGGATGTATGCTACCATATATAATTTACACATATTACAATGAATTTTTCTCGAAAGATCAATTTGAGAATACCATGAAATATTTTGAAAATTACAACAGTAATAAAATTACAGGAGAATATGATGATGAAACGAATATTCAAATATTACAAATCTTAAATTGGTCACAAAATGTTTCGCAAATATTAACACACGGCGAAATATATTCAATAATTGCCACAAGAACTATGATATCTGATATTTCCAAAGATCAACCTTCACTATATGATCCTATTATGGATAATATAATTACGTTACATTTTAATGAACTTTCTGCAGTTTTGGATCATGATATTTCTGATACTTCATGGGATAAATTGTTTTTGCAGCTAGAAGTTATAAGATTGTTTGAGACAGTTGTCCAACATATTCCACAGAAGTTGAAACAAGAATATTGGGATGTTATCTTGATATTTCTCACAAAGTGGCAACAATTATATAATAACAATGCCAAACATAATTATAGTGACATTAAAATAACAATGTTGATAATAGCATTTAGTCAATTGTATTATGCAGTTGAAACTTTGATGAACAAACATAAATTGAAGCCAATACCAGAATTACCTTCAACACTCTTGGATGAATGGAAAAATGTAATTGCTGGCAATATATATAATGGCATTGTTCAAACTTGGATATTTTATGCAGATTTATGTAATCAAAGTACGGATATTATAACATCTATTATACCATTGAATTACTTGGGAGAGGCAATTTGTGCATTTGACAGTAGCATATTATTCAAAAATTATTATGAACAAACCGAAACAATTGATTTCAACAAGATGTTAATGCTATCTCTGAAATTACTACAATCTCCTGTTCCTAGCATTCAATTGGGTGCCTATTATGCATTGAAATATATGGTTCCGGAACTTGTACAACAAGATAAAGTTCTTGTTGAATCTGACAACTTTGAGGCGAACAATCTCAATATTAAAAAATTCGAAGAAGTACTATCAAATATACAGACTATTATAAATACAATGCTTATGGAATTCAAGTGAGTCTCTGTTTTATATTAAATTTTAATTGAATCATCATGTTTTTTTAATTTTATTGTAATATTGTCTTTTTTAGATTATGTGATACAGTTACCTGCACAATCCAACCGTTTACAGATTCTTATACATATACATTAGGATATCTATTAACATGGGCAATTGTATTAGATATCTGCGAAAAGTCTCATAGTGATTTACGATATCAATATGCTGAAATATTGAAGTAAATATTTTAATGCACATTATCTATTTCTGTGATTTCTGTAATGTGTCCTATTACATTTATAACATTTAAAATTTATTTATTATATTTTTTACTAATTATCATTTACTGTAAATTTTAGAATTAAACTTTTTCCTTATCTGTTGGATAATATCTTCAAGTTAATACCTATGGAAGCGCTACAAGATAATAAAAATAAAACTGTAAAACTGCTAGAACTATTTACCACTGCTCCAGTTTTTCATTTCAAAGGTAAAATTAATATTACATTTACATAAAATTTGATTTATTATATATTGTTTTATTACATTGCAATATATATATATTATAGAAAGTTGGACAGAAGAGAGATTAGATCATATTGTGTGTTGGTTATATACAAATTGTTTGAGGCTTCTACCAGTATTAGTTAGACAATGGCTAAGTACAGTTGATAGCAGAATCAGTGCAACAGTAGACAAGATTACAAGTCATTACGTTAGTCCTATGTTATGTGAAGATGAGCTTCTTTATAGCAGATTACAATTGGCTAATGTTGAAAATATGCAGGTAC
>Ga0157363_1002290_pt1 | contig 16796 bp, 12 predicted proteins | sample AttsexASBM1_FD_111477 | JGI IMG/M metagenome (GOLD analysis project Ga0157363, IMG submission 111477) | Fungus gardens microbial communities from leaf cutter ant in Ribeirão Preto, State of São Paulo, Brazil - Atta sexdens ASBM1 | ecosystem: Host-associated > Fungi > Mycelium > Unclassified ... | reverse complement strand
TTTTATAAGTATAAGAAAAAATATAAATTTTAGAAACAAAAAAAAAAAAAAAAAAAAAATATATATATATATACACACACACACACACACACACACACACACACACACACACACACACACACACACACACACACACACACACACATCTTTATATATATATACATATATATATAAAGAAATTAAAATTAAATTAAATTTTTCTAAGATTAATTTTTTCAATTTAAAATATAATAATTTTATTATCATAGTGATGGCACGGACTTAGAGTTTCGCATTAATTCTCGAGTGATCGCCGTCGCAGTTCCTTCCTTTAATATCGATAAATATAACAAGATATGGGTTGATCTGCAAATCCGGCATTTACAAAATCAGACAAATTCCTGGAATACGTCATGCGGCCTAATAGATAACACTGGATCGTGGGATCTCGATATTTGCATAGCAAACACGGTATCCGGCGATATAGTAACGCATTGTTTGTGCCCTACTACGGGAACAATAGCTGTTTTCTTGACGACCCGAGCAGTAAAAGTAAATATAGCTTCATTTAAGAAAAGCTATGTTTTAACATTCTGTGTTATTCTATTACTTATGGAATGCATATCCTAGAATTCTTATGTATGATGAAGTTTATCTACACAAAATTTTCCATATGAGCGAAGAACATTTTATCGTCATCAATTTCGTTATAGGTAGTACTGGCGAAAACAGAACAAACCACGTTCATTATAATATTCGGATGCAGCAGTTGCCTTGTCCAGTGCTTATTATCTGCCCTGATAGTAGGCACTTTTTGGAGAAAGCACAAAAGCTGGCTGAATTTTCTAAAACTTCAATGCTGCGGTGCATTAATAGGCGCAATGGCCATCTTCATTTATGCCGTCCACACTAATCTTCCAGAGGTAATTATGTCTTTGTTATAAAAAAAAAATTTAGAATATTAACTCTATAATTTAAATCTATTAAAAATATGATAATATCATGAAGTAAATCTTATATAAATTATAAAATTGTTATATGAATCTTGAACTTAATTGTGATTAAAAAACAGACACTTCGTTTTGGATATAACTGCACATTTGAGAATCTTACAAATTATAATCTAATCCAATTTAACATCCTCACTAATTTCTCCCTGTTTCAGTCATCTTACTCGCTCATAGCGATAGGATTAGAGGCATTTCTTCTCGTGGGCATGTCTGCGCCTATTTCCGAGGCTCTAATAGTGTATGCTGAGCTCACGCAAATTCGACCGAGCCAACATCTTCAGCCTACAGTGATCGCTGTAATAACTGGTATGACCTAGATCTAAACCTAGATCGTTTTAGAGAGAGATGCCTATCGTCAGCATCACTTGTAATCGCTGTTTTTTAGGTGTTCCGATCTTGGCTGTATTTGCAACTGAATTAACGCATAAGAGTACAGGATGGAGACACGAATCCTGGTGGCTTATATATGGCAGTGGTGTCTATAACATATTTGTCAGCTGCGCCACGATGATGTTTTTAGTATTCATACTACTGTATATGGGAGTGCTCCATAAAGTTCACACATTAGTGGAGGAGAATGTGATGAAAAGAGAAGCTATAGAAACAAGGTACATAGGTGCATTAGAATATTTCGTAAAATTGGGCGACTCTTTTATAAATTTTTCAATCTTTTTTCCATCGCAGAATACGAATATTGCACCGCGCTGCTATCGTCATATGCGGCATCATCGCCATGGAGGCATCCTCTATTTTCTACATAAATTCATCATCTGTAATTTTTCACTACGTATTTGCGTCCTTATCTTTCGCTCTGGTGAGTTTCTTCGCAAACGATACTTATATTGGTTAGATAATAAATAATAAATATATTAAAATTATTCGCTAATTATTGATACGCAGGGCTTCAGTATAATAATCGTATATATCATTAATGGCGAGAATGCAGTTATCGGATCAATGCTGCGGAGAATCAGATGGAAACGCAATTTGGATGACAAACACACATCCGAACCCATTAAAGGTATCGTGATGTGAACTTATTGACGTGCATTATGACATCAAAGGGAATTTTTTTTATAAAGTATTGTAAAAAAAGCGTCAAAGCTTGATTTACAAAATATTAATACTATTCATATTATTCATTAGTATGCTCGAAAGCTGACGCTGAGGTAGAAAATGATTCAGCAACTCCCCCGACGTCATCTTCAATCGCCGGCGAATATAGGGAGGCACGAGGCGTCGCCGCGGGTAGCATAGATATGCGTGAATTTGTATCCGAGTCTTCGTCTGTCTACGCCAAGTCCTCCGTCCCCACGACTAGATTCCTGCCAGAGATCCGAATAGATCATTCAGATAATATCGACCTTGAGAACTACAATACGAGTCCGCGAAAATATCAGGAGGTGTTCGTCGACTCGACGTTTTCCGCACGTAGCTCTTGCTGTGCCAATGATGTAGTGGCCTACAGTGTAAATGAACGCAGCAATTTCCGTGGCGACGTATCGGGCAAGTATCGTGGCGACGGCAAGACTTTCCTGCCGACGGCGAACGTGTCCTCTGAGTCCTCGGCCAAAGTTCTTTGCAGTGCCGAAGTAGAGTCGCGATTAGGTACGATGCCAGATGTCACATTGGCTGTGAAAAGCGACGTCGAACTGTCATCGCGGACAAGCGTGGAACTGAAAAGCCGGGAGCACGTGGTGAGTGCCATGCCGGACATTGCTAACACGAGTGAGCGTAAGCAACCCGACGGCGAGGAAAAGACGCCGGAGATCATGGTAACGACAGGTGGCTGCGATAGCGCGACCAGCGGTATGCTAGATCGTATCTCTCACGATCTTGACTATCTGCTTAATCGCACGCACGCCAAAGAAGGAGCTTGAAATCTGTCAAGATTGTGAAATACATGCAACAAGTGCAATATAGATTGTTAAATTTGTACAAAATGGATTTCACCACAAATTTCCACATAAATAAGTGAATCGCAGGTCATTTCATGTATCGTAGTTTATTTAGGATAATATTCGTCAATATTGCGTTTTTGCTATGTAATGAGAAGTCAACGTGATAACGCGATATGAATGTATTGGGAGCTGCAAACCAAAGTCTAAAGTACATATACATATAATCCCTTCTTATTTCTTATATTCTCATATATTCTGCACCAGAACACTAACTGTAATTTGATCACGAATCAGCGATAGTCGTAAAAAAAAATTCGATGCGACAAGTGATTATCATCGCACTCCATCCATCAGAACTTACTTTAAATTTAAATATAATCTCGAAATTTTCATGCTCTATTATAAACATTTACATTCACGTCCATTGTATATCATGAGGAGACTTTACTGTTCCTCATAATAAATAAATAGAATACTAAAGAATAAAATGTACTGTGTAAAAATTCGATTCATGTATAATTATTGTATAGATTTTCAGAAGGTGAGAGTACTCAATTGAGCGTTTCCGAGTTAAAGTATTTATTTATCACTGTCATCGTACAGCCCTTTCATAATATCCACGAGTCAGTCGTCGCGCTTTTTTTCGTCGTTTATAATTTGTATTATAAAGCTATACACATTCAATTTAGTTTGATAATCTACTTACATACTTAAGATCGAAGTTTATGTTGTAGGTAATAGGTACCTCTAGTAGAGTTAGTCGTTTACTTAATGAGAAATGCTTCACTGAAATTGATTCGACCGAGGTATGAAATTGGAGCGATATTTCTCTTGGCCAAGCACGTGTTATAAATGCAAAAGACATAATAAGATCTGTGTTAGTCTGTTAGCACTCGAATATACCTATATGACTAGTTCTCTGTGTTCAACAGATTTTTCTTAAAAATATAAAATATTTACAAGGATTTTCGGCTAATTTTATCGAGATTTAATCTTGGTTTAATCACATCAATAATACCCAAGTATAGAGCAGGGCCGTGGCTTTATCCGATTACTACCAAATTACGCTATTGAGCCAGTATTACATCTCTTATAATTGCCTAAGAACTAAAAGTAAAATGAACAAGCACGCTACTTTCTCTCGCGAATATTTATATTCGCTCACTTTTTTTGACAAACTTTACAATAGACTGAGTATTTTGACAAAAATAATAAATGTGTTAAGAGATCGAAAATTTTGTCCGAAAGAAAAAAATTAAGAATCCATACAATATTATTTAAATATTAATGGATTTTATAATAGCTGTACAATGAAGAGATAGTTTTTTCTTACGCATAATCGAATTAATTTTTGTTGATTTGCACACACAAAATAAATTTTATAGTATACGTTGTCATGATGAAAAGCATGATATACAATTTCGGCGTATTAATTTTTATGTTTTGTAATTCTAAGAGATGTTATGATTCATAACTTTCGTAACTGTATCCCGATAGGTAGATTACGACAGGTAAGTATCAAATCGTACGTAGCTTCGTATAAATATGAATCAATATCCAGCAGACCTCTAATTATCCTCTTAATTATACAATCACAAGTATTTGGTCTTTTTACATTAGATTTATACATTCTTTGTCGCATACCTATATAACGATATAATAGGTGAGACCTGTATAACGTAAAAACTCTATAGAATATAGAGGATCAACGAAATTTGACAATGACATGGAAGTATAACTTCAAGAACCTAAATACGAAAGTAAATATACTAAGCAGTTCCTAATTTGCAGTCATATTCAGCTTAGAGGTGTAGCCACGGCACCCTCCCATTTTTACTTCCATTCCTCTTCATTCTGTTTACTTAAATATAAAAATACATAGCCAGTCTATACATAAAGCGTGCAAAGTGGCACAGTGAACTGAGTTATCAGACGTCCTGGATGGTTAACTACCGCTCTCGCTGATTGTCGGCGGTTCTGCATCATCATGAAGTTTACTCGTTTTGTTACTTGACACAGGTATACCTGAGGTTTTTGGCAGCAGGTTAGTTGCATTATCACTATTGGATGTTGTGGCGTTACACACGGAATTGTCAAAATGTTGCAGGCATGGAAATTCCGAACCAGGCAGCAATAAAGTAGTTTGAGTAGGAAGATTAGTTAATGATACCATTCCTGGCGTTACTATTTGCTTGTTGAAGTATCTCCTCAATGCCTCTTCAATTAAATTGGCTATTTTATCACGATCGTTCTGCAACAGTTGTAAGCATCTTGCTAAAGCAAACTAAGCTTTCGCAAAATGGGATTGCTGATTGGCGATATGAACGAGATAATTTACCTCATTAATAAATCCAAAATGTACAAGTTCCTGTGCGAGAAGCATTGAGGTGTCCATTTGGCTTACAGGACACGTCAATTGCCTATTCATTTTGTCATCCATTCGCAACAATATTGTCATCTGAATAAAATAATATATCGATTTAATAATATACCGATTACGTACTCCATAGATTATCTCGCTAAAATGTTCTATGGACCACTCACAAGTAATTCACTACTATCTTCTCTAGGCTTAACATTACACATCATATTAACTACTCTTCGAGACTCCACGTCCACGGGCTCGGGTGTAACCGATTTAACCGATTCTGTCACTTCGGGCGATATCGCCCTCGGTCGGACAGGCGGAGGTAATTTCGCCATAAATGCAGTCAATGGATATATTCCGTACCTGGCAATGTAAAAGCACTCTGGTTACCAATTTATCCGATATAAGACACAATCCAGGTCGATGTATCTCACGACTGAGATACTCACTTTACATCTTCAACAAATTTTTCTAATTTCTCCGTAACAGGAATATCACTTAAACGAATTTGTTGCGGAGGTATTCCTTGATACTTTATTTCGGCGACTACAGTATCTGGTCCATATAGCCTTTGTAACACTTCGTCTGTGATTGTTTCCGAAATGTTAGCTATAAAAAATTTCAATGTTATGTGTGATTCATAATCGTAATCATTATAAGTATCTTTAAGAATTATCCCAGCTATTCTAAAAAAATAAAAATTAAATAATAAAAATTAAAGAACATATAGATTATTCATTTGCTTCAACTTACTAGCTGAGTTGACCAAGGCATGTGCTGCAAGCAGTTTGAGAGAATGTACTTCAAACAGAACGGGATGAAATAGCAATTCTCTCGCACTCGGTCTACTAAGCGGGTCCACCTGAAGACATTTACGAATAAAATCTTTTTGTTGAACATCATCTAAAGATTCTATTGTCTTCCGGATGTTTTCTTCGGTAACAATTGTACCCGTATCACCGTTTCCTTGAATTTCCAATGCAGCCATCTCCAAAGCACACATTCCGAACGAATAAATATCAATGGCAGGTGTAACGGAATCTTAAAAAGAAATAAAAAAAAGTTTGAAAATGTTTTAAATGTGATTCAAGTATGTATAAACAATGCACTTACTTCCATATTCTGGGGCAACAAAATGCATATTCTTCATGTTTGTTCTACAAGTCTTGATGTGATGATGAATTGCATCTGGGGCTACTGTAATTAAAAAGAGATCATTGCTACTTTCATAAACTATTTCAAGAAAAACGTCAACATAAAAATGACATATTAATGTGAACGTATTCGACAATGTGTTAGAGTTGGTAGGGCAGCCACCAGACAGAATGTTACATATAATATGTAAACAATATATTTTTCTGTAGACATTATAAACAATAGACAATGAACATCAATAGTTTTAAATATAATATTTACTACGCATTCTGTATGTTTGCTGCCAAGATGAATGACTAAACTTCTCTAGAAAAATTGTGTTTCAGCTGAAAATTTATCCTAAAAGTAACTTGAGCCCTCGTACAATTAACAGTTTTCACATGTATAAATGTAAAAGTGTCTCTGAAAAGAGAAGCATGCCCCTTGGATGATCAGATGTACAAATAAAACATAAATTATTTCGTAAAAAATAAACTATAATTTTTCTGTTGATTGCACAGTTCTGCTAGAAAGAATTACTTTTATTGAGTTAAAAGTATAAATTTGTTAAAAGTAAAATCCTTTAATTAAGAATTATAGAGCATATGAACAAAAAGCTATATATATATATTAAGCTATATATATATTAAAATATAATGAAAATGCGTGCGCTAGGTGATTGTGAGAAGGACAAAGAGGCACGAAAGACATTTTGCCCTTCTTAGTTAAATACATTAATAATCAGAACAAGATAAATAGTGCAACATAGTGGCACTAACATAATAAAAATAAATTTTAATTATTTGTACATTTAATGGAGCTACTTAATAATTAGGAGTTGTTTACCTCTCTATGCCTAATTTACTTAGCTGCCAATAGTTGATGACAATCTGCCAAATGATTTTTTTCTTGAAATTCATCACCTTTGACAATAACACCAATTGACCAATAACGCCAGACACCGATGGTGGACTTATCCTCTGGATGGGGTGAAAGTACGATTTGTACTTCCTCTCTCTTCAAAGGCTTTGCTGTGTTTTTTTCATTATCTAGATTAGCCTATTTGCTACAATTAAAAATGAGGACTCAAGTTACTCCTAATATGAAAAGGCAATTTAACACAATTTTTCTAATGGACTCATGTTACTAACATCATATAAAATTACAGGGAAATACGTGTTATAATAGAGTATTAATATCTATAAATAATTCTTCAAACACCATTTAAATTAAATCGGTATAATTGCATTCATTCCTATATAATCAATTCGATTCTTAACATATATGTATTCATACATTCACATAAATACATACATATGTACACACACACGCACACACGCACGCACGCACGCACGCACGCACGCACGCACGCACGCACGCACGCACGCACGCACGCACGCACACACACACACACACATATTAAAAGACGTTATTTACGCTAAAAAAATTAACTATTGTATTTACAAATGATTAATAAATATCACGTTTAATATATGTATCCCTGTTAAATACACCATAATAATATTGTTTTAAAAATATTCAATTTGATGATACTGTCTTACAATTATAATTATTTAAAACAAATAATTATTTTATAAGACATAACTGAGCATATGTATGTATATTTATGTAAATAAATTTTTTTGTGAAATTCGTGTGCCAAAATCATTAGAGAAGCACCTATGTGACACATAATGATGAATCATATTATTTGTCATGTTTTCGTTCAATCAGGAACTGAGTCATATAATTATTATTTATTTCAGCTGAGTAATGAGTAAATAAAAAGTACATATATGTATATGCACGATAGACTTCTGAGAACATCTACTTCACTTTTGTACGTATGGATGCTAAAAAAAAAACAGATTCGACACTTAAAAAACATATAATAAATTGAGTAAAAAAATATTGCAGTGTTAAATATTTCTTGCTCATTTAAATGAGTAAAATATGCCTCTTAAGATTTGAGTCTTGATATCCTATGTAAAAAAGGAAGAAAGCTAGTAAAAACATAATTGCTACTGTCTTTGTATCTCAAAGAATCATTCGGCATAGAATTTGCCATTTTTTTATGACAGATGAAAAATTATCGACAAAATAGAAACATACGCTTTTACAACCTGTGAATGAGAAGATGAAAATATCTCATACATATATGTATATAATCTTGTTACGTATTACTTTTTGTTCAGAAAATAATGATCCTATCGTATAATGATCTATGTTTACCATACACAAATTCAAATATAATATATGTAATATATGTAATATATGTAAAATTCAGGCAAGCTATCTGGTTTTGTTTAGATATAAAATGATAGCTCTATACACATTTTGTACTCAATGTAGAGAAAATTCTATTTCTTTTTATATAAGTACTTACCTGAACCAATTTTTACAAGTCCGTTATGTTGGATAAATATAGTGTCACAGGTAAGATTCCCATGTATAATAGGAGGTGAACAGGAATGCAAATAACTGAAACATTTCAAACGCAATATAAATCGAGAATAAGTTGTATAATACATATTACGTGTGTGTGTGTGTGTGTGTGTGTGTGTGTGTGTGTGCGTGTGTGTGTGCGTGTGTGTGTGTGTGCGTGCGTGCGTGCGTGCGTGTGCGTGCGTGCGTGCGTGCGTGCGTGCGTGCGTATGCGTGTGTGTGTGTGTGTGTGTATTGTATATACAGAGTGTCTTGAAATTCGTTGTAATATTATTACAGCGTGAAACTTCGTGAAAAATTAAGTAATAAAAGTATAAGCAATTTTTTTCCGTAAGTTTTTTAAGTATAAATTAAAGTTTGACTAATCGAAAGCGTTAATTAAAACATCATCTGTCCATATGATACATGCAACGGCAATATTTTGTTTAGTACCAATTATCATTGTACGCGTCTCATGGACAAATGATTTTTTAACGCTCATGATTAGTGAAACTTTAAATGTTTATACTTAAAAAACTTACGAGAAAAAATAGTTTACACTTTTATTATTTAATTTTTAGAAGTTTCACGCTGTAATAATATTATTCTCGAATTTCGAGATATTCTGTATATACATTTATATTATTATTATATTATTATATTGTATAACATATTGTATATATTGTTATACCTGAGTGCAGAAAGTATTTGCGTACACCACCGTTTCCACGCTTGTAGCGGCAATCTTTTTACATTACGTTTCGTTCGTTTTAGGAACTGTTTCAGGGACCCGGATGACATATATTCCGTTATAAATATAACCTGAAAAATAATATAAAAGAAATATTAATAAAAAATATGCAATTGTATTATATAGACATAACGAAAACTGTATCCGTAATGTATAAGTAGTTTACTTACTCGGGGTTTGTCATTATGGGTATCTGTCCAATACCTATGAAATTTAACAATGTTAGGGTGTTCCAATTGCGTGAGGTTCTCAAAAACAAGTTGTATCTTTTCTTCCTGGGCCTTGAAGTTTTTCCTTTCCGAAAATTGCACTTCATTCCATACCACTTCAACACCTTCTTCTGTATCCATCGCCAAATAGGCACAGTCAATTCCTGGAACATCTCTTTGTTCCACCTATAAACAAGCATTAGTTTATATATAATCTATATACTTCTGTAATTACTTTAACAAAAAGTAAAGAACTATGAAAAATACATTTATTACAAAAACATAGTGCAATATAATATTGTTAGTAATTAGTGTTATGTAGTCAATATATTCAATTATATTCGAGTTTATGGCTGTTATCCAAGTATTCCATTATTTTGGATATTATTTAAGTATTTGATGTAAATACATAAATACATTATCAAAACGCTTTATAAATACATGCTACAGATTGTGACTGAGCAGATTTATTCAATATAATCTATGAGTCTATATATAGTATAATGGACTGTATTACCGTAATCATCCATTTTAAGTGTACTTAAAGTGGTGTTGAAACGATTTCAATGCCTATTTACTATTACATGAATGTGACCTTGTGAAGAATTTGAGGAGGGGGAGATAATTCAGAAGAGGGTTTGCCACACTGTAGACATTAACGATAATAATTGAACTTGTCGGACTTATTCATAATAATAGTATAATGCATGTAAATTGTTGTTGTCTCCATTCAAATTAGGAGTATAATTCTGTGCAAAATACTTTAAAGAAATAAATAACTCAACGCAAGTACAATAAAACATAGAAATTATCCTGCCTGCTGCTTTGCAACGTACGTACTTCCATTGTATCAGTAACTTCGTTTTCTGTTCCTCGTGTAGATCCGAAGCTAGAACCCTCAGCTAACGTTGATTTGGAACCTACATATACCTGAATAGGCACATTTCCCACAATTAATAAAAAATATACTAAATAGATATAAAGATTTATCTCTATGCACACATAAATATACATATAGAAGATAATATCTTTATTAATCTATTTCATAAAAGCCATTATTTTTCATAAAATATAAAAAGCTAGAATCACAATACTTACTTTACAAAATATAAACATTGATAACTTAAAAGAATTAATGATAAATTACAAATTTTAGTTATTATAAAATATAGAATATAGCAATAATATAGAATATAGCAATAAATAACGTAAAAAAACTTAATAAAATTATTTGTAATAAAAAATATGTTTTAGTTTCTAAATTAAATTTCTTATTAAAATTATATGATAGTGCAAAATCGGTGAGACAAATATTTCACAAAATGTGATCAATAATTATATTGGAATAAATAGTCCAAAAGTACAAAAAGATAATTCAGATAAATATTAGAATAAACTGTATGAAACGAAGCATAAAACCAATCTTTACTAGCGTCATTAAGACGATAAAGATTGTTTTATTTCTAAGCAGAGAAGCTGCGTGCGAGGTAAGCATGATCAAAATAATTTCATTGATTTATACATTCAATAACAGAACGTCAGCAATCTATTTTTAGGATAAAATATGAATGAACCTAATATTGGTTAGACATTTGTGCCAAGAATGTAAGTTAAGATACAGATGAAGTACTAAATAATGTGAGAAGCACAATAGTCTAAAGGAGATATTTCATGCAAAAGCAATTCTCTAATCTAAAACCTTTTGAACCAGCTGGATATAACCACTTGTATAAATGCAACATGAAATGAATTATGCTAATATTTATTATAACGTGAATAAAGACAGTTTAAATAAATTTATATTAATAAAAACTGTCACTACTTAAGAGATTACATTCATAAATTAAATATATTTATATATATATTTATTAAATATATATTACAAATTTAATTATATAATTATAATCTAATTACATTATATTAGGTAATGTAAAGATAATATAAAATAATTTTAAAAGTACAAAATTGTTTTAGATGTTAATATGTAAGAGACAATAAGAGATATAAATTAAGATCCCTTTTGTAATTAATGACACCAACACTATTATAGAATAAAGGCCTAAGCCATAAAGAATGAAGTACATGAATAAAGTATAAATGAAATCTTTACTTTGATATTTTGATATGTCTAAATATTTACAAATCATGGTGCATAATTATAATCTAGTGTATAATTATAGTTACAGTATGTCATAGAGATAATGATCTCAAAAGCATATAAATAAAAAAATATCTTGGTAATATGTAACATGTAAATTTAGAGTCATAATTTAGAAGTAGAAATCTAAAGAATCTACCTATTCTGTAATTGCGTAAGCACAGTTATAATTGAATGTAATTGTAAGGCTTAATCTACAATTGTAAAGCTTAATTTACAATTGTTTAAATGTAGTTGCAAGTGGTTATAAAAATTCTTCAATTACATTCGCCTTGTATTTAACTACAATCAGTCAATTCTCACAAATACAATCACTTATAATTACATTTTTTTTACATTTATACAATTGGGCTTAAAGCTCATTCTACATTTGTATAGATGTAGTTGTAAGTAGTTGTAACTGTAAGAATTGACCAATCAGTCGAATGTGAGAAGAATATTTAACTGTGATAGGTCAATTCTTACAACTACAATTTATGATTATGCAATTGTAGAATAGGTTTAAAAATACAAGAATATTTTGCTCTTTTAAAGCACTCAGCTAAACCAATTAGTTAACATTTAATATAAATATAGCAATATTACAAATCAACTTTATTGATCACGATCATGTTTCAACATCAACAGATATGTTAGGACAATTAAAATCCATATTATCATCCTAATAACTCATTACTAATGAATGAAACCAAAAGTTTGAAAAATATCTAAAAGACATCTGAAAGATTAGAATTTTCCAAAAATCTCTAGGTTTGTTTGCGTTGCTTACAATGTTTGCACTAAGAACCTTTGCTTTCTCTCTTTTCAGCGTCTGATTCTATAATCATCTCGTTTTAAATGTAAAAAAATTTTTCGAGAAACTTCAAAAGAAATTTCGAGAATTTTCGAAAGAAATTTCAAACAACGCAAACAGACCTTTTACAACATCCTACAGTTCTCTGGCAAGCTGCAGCAAAAAGCACAGGCTCGAAATAGAAAATAATAAATCCATCCAACTAATATCATAGGTATAAAAATGGAAAATAGTCCATATAAGTCTACTTCTGTGAAGTAGTTATCAGAAGGGGAATGAACGAAGAGGAAAGGAGAAAACAAATAAATAGAGCGTACTTTTAAAAAGTATTTGTAGAAAGATGTTACCTCTTCCCGGCGCTTAAGCCACCGCCCGCATGGGCTCTCTTCCAGGATCTCGCTCTCATCCTCCGAGTCTTCACCACTTTCCCGCGGTGACTTGTGCTCTGGGTCCGTGCTGGAGCGGCTCCCGGGCATCACACACGCTTGCGATTAGTTAGAGAGGCAGCAGCGAACAGCAGGCCAAACTCATCGGTGACGATCTCCAGTGCGGTGTACTCTTCTAGTCTCGTATCGGGCGACTCGCCAAGACAACGACCGGCGATGTACTGGGTGGGATGAACGGATGCACACGGAAAGCAGCAACGGCGGCAACGTCGGCGTCGTCGATGTCGGGGCTACAGCGGCAGCGGCGGCTACGACGACAGCAGCAGCAGCGGCGACGACGGCGACGGCGACGACGACAACGATGGTGATGACGGCGGCGATAGCAACAGCAATGGCAACGACGATGACAACGGCAACGACGATGTCAACGACGACGACGACAATAATGACGACGGCGACGGCGACGACGGCGGCGGCGGCGGCGGCGGCGGCGACGGCGATGGTGGTGGCGACGGCGGTGGTGATGACAATAGCAACAATAACAATAATAACAATAACAAAGTCGCGTTTCTCGTGCGTAACAACGCGTAGATAGGTACTACGTGTCCCTGGTTCGCACTGCACTCACAAGTGACACATGCAGGTGCACGCAGCGCGCCCGTTCGTCTCTAACTGGCTGAGACCCGGAGCGGCGATATTTCTGATCTTACGCGACGGACACGCGTTACTCGACGCTACTCGGCTTCGCTCAGGGACGCGCCGCGGTGATACACATCGCGCTAGCCGCCCGCGTATCGCACTGTCAAAATAAAACCTCCCTATTGCGAGCAAAACTTCCTCGATGTGACACACACTCTGGCACTCATTTTCGTTATGTCTTCGGTCACGTTCGCCCACCCGAACGGCCAAGTGATCCACCTCTCGGCTGCGAACGTGACGCCACCTATCGGAGTGCATTTGAAGGCACTGTCCAAGTGTCTCCGAGTATCATTTTATTCTTGTTGTTCACTGAATGTTAAAAGAGGATGAAATAATACTTGGAGATATTCGAAAAATATTTTTGAACGCAACCTCAACCGACAACGCCCCCAAAGCGGCATGCGCGCACGCGATTGGACGGTGCTCAGCTGATCAGACCAATCACCTGATGCCTATAGTTATCGAAGATAGTATGACTCTTTTGTAGTTTGAGGCTTTAGTTCATGCTGGAGCGATCTTCAAATAGGGTACCGATGTTGATATGCTCTTTTTAATTGCTTTTTTCAACACCTTTCCATCTTTTTTCTTCTTTTCTCGATGTATCTTAAATGCAATAAAACATAGTAAAACGTATTAAATAGCTAGCTAGGTGTAGACGTTGCATCTGTTCGTTTTCTTACCTTTTTTATACTTTATTTTCTCTTAAATATTTCTTTTAAATCTTTAATAATTATTCAATAGTGATATAAAATATTGTTGATTATGGCGATTTCGAAATATTATTTTAAAGTAGGAAATAAAGTAAGACTTAAAGTAGGACTAAGAGAGGGGAAAGAACTTTTAAGGAAAAATAAAAGTATCTTAAAGATAAATCTCGTTACAAATATAAAGTAAGTATAAGTATAGAGAGATATGTAATGCATTGTACTGTTAATAAAAAGAACAAGTCATTTAAAGAACAAGTCATTCGTTCGATAATCGATATCTAATATTACAATTTACAGGTATTCCAATTACTCATTTCTTTCTAGAAGTATTGATTAGTAATATCGATTTCATTGAAGATAAACCAAGAAAATAGGAATTTCTGATTTACTCAAAAAAAGAAAGGCATAATGATTATTATTAAGATTCTGCAGAAATTTATCATGAATGATACTTATAGGAAGTCGACAGAAGTCGATTTCAACGTCATTCAGTATCGATACTTATCGCATCTCATCTTGATAATTAATATATGTACTTTGTTTCTTTTTATTAGATAAATTGGAATTTGTCATTCTTTAATGATCTTTCATTTCCTTGTCCTTATCGAAGATTACTGACAATTTCTTACTAGTACAATGACTCATTCTCACATTTGTCATGAAATAAACTCGCCGATGTGGTTATGTTTGTTTCCACATCTAGGATTTCGTGCGATGCGATGCATTCGGAGAAATAGTCTTTCTAACTTAAATTTGTCGCTTCGTCTCGATGTACATATAACATACGATGACATACATATAACGAGAAATAGGTGCGCGTAGATAAATTCTATTAATATCTTGTTGATAAAATTGCGAGAACTATATCAATAATATCGCAATTTTATGCGTAGCACACGTGCGAATTTTTAGAGTGAATGACTGAACAAGTTTCACATATTAAACGCATTATTATATATCTGCATTCTTTATTAATTGACAATTTTGCCATAAGTATAATTATCATACAAAGTACGTATTTTATTCAAAGATGTCACACATAAAAACATTACCTTTGCTAGATGGAACAAAAGTAATTGTTATAGATGAAGGTTGGTTATTTCCTCTTATAGAATGTGTTATCTAATAATTGATTGTACAAATTAATCTATATGATATATATATATATATATATATATATATATATATATATGATATATATATATATACACAATTAATTTATATATTTTTATAGATATAGAAGCAGCATATGCAATAGCGTTGATAGCTGGATGGATACATGTATGGAAGGAAAAAAATTCTGATTATAGTATTGATTTGTTGTCATTTTCGGATCCAAAAGCTTGGTATGACAATGAACCACTTACACCTACAAAAGTAACCATACATGATTATTATAGTGTTCAGCCGACTGAAAACGCCGAGAAAAAAGACTCTGAAAATCTTGATTATGTACTCAAAAACATCAAGATGAAACCTCAGAATACAGTTGTAGTCAATTGTCTGAGTTCCTTGATTTTGTATGTGGGTTTAGAAAAGACTATTAGATTTATAGAGAAGTTAAGTAAACAGGTGTCACAATTGATATGCATTTATCGGAGAGATTTCATGCAAACTGAAGTACCTGCAATAGAGACTTTTGGCACTACTTATGTCAAGCTAGAAAAGTTTACAGGAAACAGTTCTACAAACAACATAATTTATATTGCACAGCTCATTCATAGAAAGTCTGGTGGTTCCGTGATATGTCAAACAGAAATAATAAAGCAAGATATTGAATTTTATCAAATCACTGCTGAAAAGGTTACAGTACCAACAAACGTTTGCAAAGCAGAAACAGAACCCATAAAAGTTGAAACATCATTTAGGATAGAAATGAGTGCTCAGGAAATGGAGCAAAGAGACAAGACACCTTTACCTTATACTTTGAATGCAACGAATACATCAAAGATATTTTATCAACCTGAAGATGTAGATGATATAGATGAAGAAGATCCTGATGATGATTTGTGTATATAAATTTATAAAAATCAAAGTATTTATATGAAGACTAAAATATGTTTTACATTTAAAATATATTTGATATATACATATATATTACACACACACACGCACACGCGACACATTAAGTATGGGAAAAAGTTCGTGGCGTTTTTTCCGTTAGATGGCATTAAAAAACTTTTTCCCACATCTAATATATATATATATATATATATATATATATATATATATATACACATATATATATATATATATATATATATATATATATATATA
>Ga0157363_1002289_pt1 | contig 16797 bp, 11 predicted proteins | sample AttsexASBM1_FD_111477 | JGI IMG/M metagenome (GOLD analysis project Ga0157363, IMG submission 111477) | Fungus gardens microbial communities from leaf cutter ant in Ribeirão Preto, State of São Paulo, Brazil - Atta sexdens ASBM1 | ecosystem: Host-associated > Fungi > Mycelium > Unclassified ... | reverse complement strand
GAGAGAGAGAGAGAGAGAGAGAGAGAGAGAGAGAGAGAGAGAGAGAGAGAGAGGAAGAGAACGTATACGTTCATGTATATATACGTTGTCACAAAAGCTCGTGTCCAAAAGAAGATGCAAATAAAAGATTGAGAGCGACAAAGTCTCTTCGTATGTGTTCATATTTTAGCAATATAAGTGTAACAAAGAGATACATGTCGGAATATCGGATATATTATCCACATACGATTCTTAATCAATCCCATTAGAAAGCAATTAAGTACAACAATTTTCATAAGATGTATAATTAAGACAGCGAAGTAAAATCCTGTCAAACTGGAGCTTCGCCTGAAACTGATGTTTGGTGGAGATATTAGTTAGCGAGAAACTATTTATTTTCAATTTATCAATTATTTAAGAATAAGAACTATCAACGATAAGATGTTGAAGATAAGTTGACTGACGATTAACCCGACAATCTGGACATTACGAAGACGTGCGCTGGTCTGATCCTAATATGCATTGCCATCCTTTTGATGAGAATCTTCATAATAGAATGTTAGATCGTTTTTTTGTAATCTATTCTGGATCGTGAAGGGTGATTCGGACTTGTACGGACGAGCGAGCAGACGGATGGACGGACGGACGGACGGAACCAACGAACGAGCGAACGAACGAATGAACGAGCGGACGGGGTAGAGAGTTGCTATAGAAACACTAATTCCGTCTCTGTCGCACTCGCGCCTCGCCGCGGCGAGCCTTGCGACCGGGGAAAGAAAAAATAGCGAGGGTGAAAAACCTGGGGGTGACTCAAATAAAAAAACGGATCAATATTAACTCTTTTTTCAGGGGCGGATGGGCCACCGGGTGGGGACGCTTCGGCAACCGCGCCGTACCTCTTTTTCCCCGCTGCCCATCGTGCTTACTTCACCCGATATCCCTGTATCTCCCTTGCTCTCTCATCCTCTGTTTCACTCCTACCTTTCGTCCATTTTTTCACCCTTCATGAATCCATCTCTTCTTTCTCTCTTTTCCTCTCTCTCTCTCTTTCTCTCTCTCTCTCTCTCTCTCTCTTTCTCTCTCTTTCCCTTCCTCTTAAATTCCAACCCTTAAATTCTATCCCGTTCGATTTTCTCGAACGAGTGAACCACCAATGCTTGAGATAGTACGCGAAATTATCTCGATGACGATTTGAAAGCGAGATTCAAACGCAGAATTGCTAGATGTTTTAAATACGTCGCACCTGTTACTCGCGAAAAATCGAGGAATGGCCTTCAAAGCACACGCGATGGCACGATGCATTGACCTGGTTACTTAAACGAGGGTTCGAATTATTCTGAGTAAATGCGTGTCAAAGCGATGCTCGTCGGTACCTATCAAAACAGCTCGAGATAAAATTAATAAAAAGGTATACATAAAATTAAATGATTTAATCGATATTCGAAATTTGCGCAAGATACGACGAAAATATACTTCCTCATATCAAAAGTAACACAATTTAAAAAATCAAGTTTCCTAGAATAGAGGAAGAATTTATTTTTCAACTTAACTAAAAATTTTAATTATGATTAATATCAAATAATAAAAAAATTATAATTAATGAAATAATTGACAAAAAGAACATACAATATTCTTAACATGATCAAATATCATTTTTGTCACTTTCATTTTCGACAATTTTTAAAAAATCGTCTTGAGTTATGATGTTTTGGCGATTTTTTATGAAGTTAAGTTAGTTTACTTTTGATGATTGCTAGAGCATATTTACCCAACTCATTCATAATTATAATAACTCGAAAATCATGTTTTTTAAGTTGTGCTTGAAAAGTAATATATTTTTTTTTTATTTCAAGGAAAGGTTGAATTGAGTCTCTTAACGGTATTATTATTAAGTTTACTGTTCATCTACTATGCACATTTTCTTTTTACTGTCATATGACTTTCGAACGATGAAAAATCGCGATATAGTAGATTCCAAAATATTCGATAAAGATCGATGTATACCAGTAGATATTCGATGGATGAACGCACGTGCGGGGTCTCTTAGTAATCTCACGTCGATCAACACGCTCTTCTCTCTCTCTCTCTCTCTCTCTCTCTCTCTCTCTCTTGCTCTTTATTTTATAAAAATGATAAAAGTGCTTTCAAATATAAGTAAATGTATATTCTTATATATATAGGAATTATTATTTCTTCCTTTTTCCCGAAACCTGTATCTATCGTTTCTAATTATTTTACTTATTAATTTTTAGCAATAAACGTTTTAATTTTATTTATTTTATTTATTAATGTACAAGTTTATTAAGTGATAATTTGTATTCACAAATATTATATATTTACACATATTTATTTGCACATATTTTAATATTTTGCACAGTGCTGCGCAAAAATGTGCGATTTTCTTTACGACGATAAAATAGAGATTTTGCAATCGTGGCCGAGTTTCTCAAAATCATCAAGTGCGTCCTTGACTTTCGGCATCCCCTTTACAACCCTTCTTTGCATTCATGGCCTCGAAAGTATACCTTTTTACCCTCGTTTGCTGATATGACCGGAGGAACTCCAAATAAACAGGCATTTCCATGGTTACGCGCAATTACTGGGGTTGACCAACGACTAACTATCCGCCTTTGAGTTTCCACCTTGAGGACTGACGCGACATGAGCAAATCGGTCAGGGGTTTCGAAATTGAACACGGGGTGTAGAGCTCGTCGACAAAAAAAAGGAAAATACGTAAAAGACGAACGATGACGCGAACCAATATGCAGTAAATTCGCAGAATCGCTAGTGGCCTGGTTTTGATCTATTTCCTTACCGCTCACCGGAACCGTCCCTTTTATAGATCATATTTATGGGAACGTCATGACGGTCTTTCCCTGATAACATCGTCATATAAAAATAAAACATGAATTTTACTTCTTTTCTACCACTTTCGGAAAGATTTTCGCAAAAAGATAAATGTATGGATATAACTAGTAAAAAAAAACACCGAATTTAAATCATTTCATTCTCATTTTTTTTTTACTTCCGTTTTAATCACAATATTTAATATGCTGTTTAACACTATCGTGAATAGATTATTAATATAAATAAATTTTTGATGTAAATCGAATTTACATTAGTGTATTCTTGTCTATTCTTGTTAGACATGTTTTTCTCGAATCGATGCATAATATAATACTATTGATAGTGCTAACTTTTTTATACCGCGAACAATAGCGTTGCAACTCATACATACTGAGAGAGTACGTCTGAATTGCTCACACACCAATACATACATATGTACAACCGTCGAGTGTTGGGTAGGAAAAAATCAATGATATCGATTATATTGGCAAGCATGGACTTATTCAAGTTCAAGGTCGGCACTCGTCCTGAAATTGGTAACAAAGAAGCATGCATAGTATAGTACTCTTTAAATTCGCATATAATTAACAATTTGTTTGCATTTTGGAATAAACCGAATAACAAATTATCTTGATCGCGATTTTTTTCTTAGTATACGTATAATTAATCATTTTATTTTTTTCTCTCGCGTATCTGTTCTTTAAATTTAAATTAATAAATAAAGCATTGAATCGAGTGATCAATGGCATACTTGACATTGGGAATCAGTGGCACACCTAACGCTGAGATATAATTAGTCAAATTCAATTGGAAAAGAAAGAAAGTTTGAGCATTATATATACAATTGAAATATTAATATTTGCACGTTAGTTTCAATCTTCCAATACCATATACATTGAATTCACATAGTAAAACAAGATTAGATCAAATAATATAAAAATTAGCAATATAAAAATATAAATTAGTTAGATCAAATAATATAAAAATTAGCTAGATTAGAAATTCTATCATGTTTCATTCATTGGTTAGTAGTGGCATACTTAGAATGAGTTCAGACTTAGCAGTCAGAACCCTGCCAATCGTGCCAGAACTCGCGCTGGTTTTGGCTTTCTGTACTGTTTACTATCAGCGCAAATTTTGATTGGTTTCTTTTCTGTTTTCTGCTTTTCTGTCTAGCTTAAGACTGATATCAGTGATTGTCCATTGGATGCATTCAGAACGACAATCGCTCACTAAGCGCTCAGCGAGTTTTTTCATTTGATTGGTCTATATTTTAGGATCTAGCGGAATATGCCAATCAGATGAAAGAGCTCGCTAAACGCTCAATAAGCGCTTTCTCAACCCATTGATTCAGAGAGTACATTTCCAACAAATTTTATAAAAATTGATCTTTCCCAAAATTTTACAGATTTCTAAAATTTATTTCATACTCGTAAATAATTTTGACGAAGCTAAAAGTCTTATTAAAATAGGCTTAGGACGCTCGTACGAAATACAAGAGATCTAGGTTCAAGTCCCGGCCGAGGTAATATTTTTCGCAATAAATTTATTAACAGTTTCAACATATTAACATCTTTATAATATTCTTTATAATATATGATGCTTAATGGTAGCATCAAATTATTAAATTGCTTGTCAATTTAATTCGCGATTACTAGAGTAGTTTTAATTGCGTTTATAATCCGGAAAAACAATTTGGCGCACTAAAATTCTAAAAAGACTACAATATGATATGTATGCAAGTACATATATACAGTGTATATTAGTTCAAGATTGAATTATTTAAAGCAGTGAAGATTCAGCTTCGACCGTAATAGACATTTTTCTAATATTGTGTTTCTCACAAATGCGATCTAAAATAAAGATTCTTAATATTGCTTATTAAAGTAATTCCTCAAGAATTTCTATCTCGCGTGAAGCCATCTTTTTTCCTCATTCAAGACTTCGTTGTTATTCGTGATCGTATACATCTGATATCTTGTTCTTTCTCAGTGAACTTCCAGCGCGCGCATTCACAATAGAAGATACAGCGGATGCTGTATCGTTCATAGTACTGACTGATTTGCATAATAATGACTGGTATACACAAGGAATGTGTGAGTCGCATATTCTCGCGGATTCCCGTGACCATGAAGATTTATGCAACGCCCAGTCGTTCACGAATCACCTCGCGAACGAAGCTCGTGCGTATGTCACATAGCGCGACTCTCGTCATAATAAGAATGAAGATATGAGGAAATGTAAAAAAAAATAAAGTTAATTAAAATAAATACCAAATACTAAGAAGGAAATACAATGGTCCAGCTCTAGCAACGATAAAATTAACGTTTCACAAAATGATTAAAGCAAATATGAACAAATATCTAAGCATTGTTTTATTATGGTTTAATGTGTATATTTATTCTTACACCTTCCCCCCTTCCACCGAAAGAAAAATATTTAAAAAAAGCTCGATACAGATTTGAAAATAATTTTATTGGACCATTAAAATAATCATATAGGCAATATTAAATGTGTTTTAAGACTATAATGTAAAACCTAATAACACAAAAATTGAAAATAAAGGCCCATAAACGTTCCAAGCTAGATTTTTAGTGCTTCAATAATTCCGTATGAATTTATACATATTCAATATCATGTAAAATACTCAAACTGATTGCTAGAGTGAAAATTTAATTTTTGCAGCATTGCTCATCAGGCTTAAGCATCCTATACATCATTATTTTGATGATTGTTTTCATTAATCCAACAAAGTTACTTTCAAATTTCTATCTAGTTAAAATTTATATATTTCAATGAAACCTCATTTCAAAAGTTTCAAAGTACAGTACTTTGTGTACTTAAATATTATCGTATTTAATTGTGCGACTTGATCAAAAGCTGGGGTAAGTCGCTCACGTACTCAAGCATTCAGAATGTGATTAATCTCGAAGAGAAAAGCGAACTCGTAGAAGGAATTGATCGTTATTCCGGCATAATTAATGGTATGCAAACGATATAAATGAATTAGGGGAATGGTTTATTCGCGCGAACAGCAGTGCGTGGAGATGAAGACTAATTTCGTCGCCGCGCTTTGTACTCGATGATTTTTAGATTAATTCATTGAATGTGTGCGAGTTAACAAAACGGTTAGTAAATGAACATGATTAGTTATTACTTATAAATGCTAGTAATATAGTATACTAGCAGTGTCCAGTTTAAACGCGTCCATTAACTGTAAGTGTGGAAATTTCGTCCAGGCGCTCTCTCTTAAAATCAATTCGTTAACGTTTGTCAAAATTATTTCGTCCCACTTCGAGAAATCAATTCAGCAATTTATTAATAGGATAAAACCAATATAGAAAAGATATCTCAGCTCAAAGTTGAAATCAATCGTTTTACGTTTGCCAACTTCAATTCGCTCCGTCACAATGACCTCATTGTCGCGAGAAGAAGAGAAAAACGGCGAAGCTGAAAAAAAATGCAAGAAAAAGCGTGGGTGGTAACATGTCTCGCGGCTATAATTGCTACTGCCGAATTAAACAGGAAACGAACAGGGGTGAGGACAAAGGGGAATGAAAGATGTGAGAAGGAAGAGAATGGACAAGAAGAGGAAACCGGTCGAGACCGTCCTGCGAATCAGACCCTTCTGGATTTCCTTCTCTCCCCCCTTGTAACTCCTAACGACAAGGAAGGGTGGTTGTAGTCGTCGCACCGCGTGCCGGCTAACTCGGCATATCATTACCTCCTCACCCCCCACCTCCCCCCGACACCGATCCACCCATCGTCCTCCGTGCCACTCACCGCGTTCTCTTACTCCCGCTGCCCGTCTCGTCCTCCTCTTCCTCTCGTCCCAGTCTCTTCACCCTTCCATCTTCTCCGGTAGCAACCTTCCGCGCTTCGATTCGCGCGGGACAGCAACCCCCTCCGTCACCTCGTCATCCCCCGCCGCACCGTCTCACGGTGAAGGCAATATGGCCGCCTTTGCACGCTGGATATATTACGGCCACGTTGCTTAATTACGCAAGATACTTTTCTTCTCGAGGGGGAGAGAGAGAGAGAAAGAGAGAGAAAGAGAGAGAGAGAGAGAAACCGCACACTCTCGTTTTCTCCCTCCTCTCCTTCCTGTACCGAAGGCGAACTTTTTCGTTGGAAGAGGGTAGCGAGGTCAAAAGGGTATTTTCTTCCCCTCGCATGTTCTTCATTTCTAGCTCTTTTCCCTCTTTTGCGCTTCCTACAGCGAACAAAATAAGGCGACCGTCACAGAGATGCGATGAAAGATCGACGAAATTCGATCGAAAAGGCAAAGATGGAAACGAAATAACGCTGTAATACTAATCTGTTTTTACCTAAGAATAATCTTACTTATATTAATTCACAAATAAGTGCAGCAATGATTATTATTGACCTGCATCTATTTAATAGTGACAAAAGTTGTAACGTTAACACTGTTCAATATTAGTACATTAATAATTATTAATAAGCGAAAATAATAAGTTATTAGATAGATTTTTTTTTATCATAAGTAATAATATATTCTGACGACAAGAGCAGGGCGCGTTAAAAAAAGATCACGGTTCGATATTCTACTTTTGTCAACGACGTTATTTTTTGTTCGTACGTCACAGCTAGCGCGATTAATCAACCCTTTAATCACTATGTCTCGTATAGCGTAACCTGGTACCATTCTGGGCCTCACTTCCCCCCCATATAATACATGCACATGTATCAACCATCTCGCGGGGTGCATATATGACCCCCGCGAATTGCCGACGCCATGCATATGATCTCGCATTAATCAACCGCCCACCGAGAAAAAAAGAGAAAGAGATCCATAACCCATTAACTATTTAGATCACGGTACCCCGTCATCCAAATTCGCACCCGTCGAGTAAAAAGGAAAAGACCATTGCTGAAAAAAAGAATTAAAAATTAATATTGCAATTTTATTCTCTGCGCCGACAGTGTCTCCCGTGTTCTCTCGCGAATAAGAAAGCTAGAAGGCGACGGCAAGAGGAGGCAAGCCGAGGAGAAGGAGAGAGGTGGGTGAGCGGATATACACGAGGAAACGCTCAGGGAGTAGCAACGTAAAGCGTTAAAAATAATGCGCGCGTAAAAAGACTACGCCCGCTTTTGGGTTGGAAAAGGGTGCGCGAGTAACGCCAACGAGGAAGTTCACGGTTTAAGTAAGGGAGCATAAATAATAGAGAGAAGAGGAGAAAATAAGCGAGAAAGATAAACCGAAGATACACGGTTATCTAAGGAACGATGTAAGGTAGAGCGAGGTCAAACGAGAGGCCATTAACAGGCCCTGCGGAAAGTATACAGGAAGGTATCCGGGAACGAAAGGCGCGTCGCATGATTTCGTATTCCGTAAGACGCTCTTTCGTCGGCCCGATTCGTTCTACTGTAAATTCTTGACCGACTCTCGCACACCCATATTTACAGTTGCGCGTACGTTTCTGCTGAAAAATTTAGCTAAAATCAGTCTTGAAATATAAATGCAATATTAAAAACGTGTTTTGAGAATCAATTTCATATCTGTTACGCTATAATATTTATAATTTAATGAAAATTCGCAGTTTAATCGAGCAACACGGCAAAACGGAATACAGCTTGAAATTTTTTTCTTATAGTTCAATGATCCTATTCAACAAAAAGACTTTTTTTTAGCACAGATTCTTCTACGCATAACGTAGCAACATTTTAACGCATAACGCACAAGACATAAGAAAATCAATCGGATACTGTTTGAAAATTTTCTTTAACCGTCTCGTCATTGCATCTGTTATAACAATAGAACTCCAATTCTCACTCTAGCTTCAAACTATTGCTAACTTTATAACTGTAGATGTACCGTCAAGCAAGTAAATAAAATCTATAGAATTTCGAGGGATTTGTGGTAATTCTCACAAATCTCACAAATTAGAATTCGGAATGAATTAGGGTGAAAACGTGGGATACAGCCACATGCGAGCTATGTTGGAACAAAATATTAATATGATTAGTTTTCATCTCTCTTCTGAAGATCGAAAAATCTGTCAATTATGTGAACAGTCGATCTTTTTTTCGATATAAGCGTACGTACGTATGTACGTATATAGCTAAAATATTAATTTTTTTTATCGAAAAGTAAGTGAGATAGAGAAATCAATAATTGGATTTAGAAAATAATTATATTAGCTAGATCTTTTTTTTCTACATAATACTTCTAAAACGTAACCTTGATATTTTTGATTCTGTTAAAAATAAATAAATTGCAATTTTATATACTATCTTTGCAGCTTTTGGGGATCGTGGAATTTGAAAACGTGGGTCGTCGAACTCTTTCCTAAAGTAGAGGCCGAAGTACAAGGAGCGACACACGAGGCGAAAGGATTTATCCCTGCCATCCACGGACCCACGGATCTATGCCACGGAGGGGTTGAAAAAAAATGGGTTGGGTGACGGTGGGTGAGTCACTACTATCGGTTGGGGTGATAGTGCCTGGGGTGGGTGCAGACTTTTTATCTACAGGGATTTGCAGAGCAAGAGTCTAGGTTCGGTTGCACCCGCGTGTCTAACCCTAGCCAACAATACGAAGAACGAAGATCGACTCACAAAAGAAACAAAGAGAGAGAGAAAGAGAGAGAGAGAGAGAGAGAGAGAGAGAACAACGGAAATTATTCATGATATGCGAACAACTTTTATGCGCGTACATATGCGAGATCTATTCGATGAATAGAAAAGGGTCAATCACAAGATTTACTCTGAAAATAACTATGCACCTATGTATCTCGTGCCTACAATATCCCAAGGTTAATTGAACGCGACATTCTTTAGTTGCTCAATTCTTACAATAATTCATTTCATTTTAACTTCGTCGCCACTCAACAGAATCGAGACACGAGATAATCGCATTACGATACGCCGCGTCGTTGAGACATTAAGGACAAATGATATAAGTGGTATAATTGATACGGATAAAATTGATATGACGAGAGATAGAGAGCCATATTGCCAGCTCAATATTCTTTCCGTGAAAATGTGTCAAACCTGTTTGCATAAGTTACACGAATACATCGCGACTGATTTTACGAGCGCGATCGATATTAAGGTGAGTTTAAGGAAAAAAATTATCTCGCCGGTGGCCATTAAAGAAGCTTTTCGTGGAAATTATTGAAATGAGAATTCCGCCGGTAATCAAAAGGGTCAGGAATAAAGAGGATTAGAAAAATAGCCTCGGTAAGGCCTAGCCGCAATTGCGCAGTTTACTCAGCAGCCACCGACGCTATTCTTATTCGCGAGAGGCGACGCGGCGGGCGGCTCTTCCTCGTTAGACCAATTGCTAGAAGGAATAAAAGTTTGGATGATTCGTCGGCGCGATGTCGTATAACATTTCGTAATCAGAACACACATCATCGATCGAGGGAGAGGCAAGTCAAAAAAAGTACCCTGTACTCCTTTTTTTCGAGACATTCCGTTCTCATAAAGAAAAAAAAAAAGAAAAAAATATTAAAAAGAATAAAAAATGCACCCTTCTTCCTCCCCCCAACGATATTTTTCATTCGCTACCCTACATCCCGACCCAGGGCCGCTAAGTCGGCGGCAAAACCCAGCGCGTCTCGCGAAGTAATTTCGCTTAAAAACGTAATTAGTGTGCGTCGAGATGGGGTTGAGAGAAAAAAATCGTTAGGGGTGGCCGAGTTTTTTTTCATGGTCCGGGACGCGGACCGGGGTGGTGGTGTGTTGCACGAGGGTGCCTTACGTATGGAGCAGGATTGCCTGCTCGCTTGGGGTTCCACCCTTAGCCCCTCGCTTCACTTTACTAGCGTGCATCTCTTTCTCTCTCTCTCTCTCCTTCTCTTTTTCTCTTTCCTTCTCTTTTTCTCTTTCTGTCCTGATCAAATCTTCAGGGTGAACTTCTCGAGTAGAGTGTGGTAGAGTAACTAGGCCGTGGGCCTATATCGAGCTGCCTCTGCCTTGTCGTAAGAAAGTTGAAAGGATAAGAAGGCGGAAGAGACGACCGAGCTGGAGCTCGGTGGTCTAAAAGGCTTAGGACGATTGCACGGAATGCAAGAGATCTTCGACCCTCGGTCAACGTAATATTTTTCGCGATAAAATTATTTACAGATTTTAATATTGATTAGCATTCATATCAAGATCGTTTTAAGATGCTCATAAGCATCGAACTGTTAAATTGGTAGTCAATTTAACTTGTGATATTACTGCAAAAGTTCAGTAGAGTTTGCGTTTCAAGATCGAAAAATCATTTCAGCGCGCAGTTTAAAGGACTACATACCTATGTAGTATATAAATTCACATAGAATTATATAAGCAAACTTAAAACCCAGTTAAACTTTTAAAAGGCATTTATTTCCTATTGATTAGTTAATAAAAATGTGAGTGGACCATTTCCAACACAAATACATAATATGTTTTTTACCGTATATAGGTACGTTAAACGCTACTAAAACAATCAAAAACGCAGTTGTGTCAAAATACTTGCATTCAGTTACATTAATAATATCACGCGAGCATAAAATCTTTTTGCAGTTACGAGAACTTCAAAGCAAAGAACTTCACTACGATCATGATTATCATAATAGATCACAATGAGATGATATTACAAGAAATATACAGAATTCGTGAGTGGGCGTGACCCTTTGACATCATTTTTACGACGCCCTAAGTGTTACGCGGTCGTGCAATTCCCGTGACATCCTCTCTCAATCGAGTGCAGATCGATTTGACACAAAAAGCCCGATATATGCCGCGAAACCCCTACACCTCTTGAAAGCCACTCCGAAATCATTCTGATGTATTATCCCGCGATGCGTGTCAGTGATGTTAATCCCATTATGTACGTTCGTCATAAGTACAACACGAGTAATACTGATAGAATATTAATGATACGAGAATTTCTTCCCTTTTTCCTCATAATCTTTTTTGCGAATTATTCTGATGCATATCCGCGGTGTCGTTAAAAGTTCATTATACCTTATGTGTCACCTGCTTTCTTTCTTTATCTTCTACATCCCGCGTAAGTGCCATGGATAAGCGAATGGAACGCGCCGTATAACAAAAGAAAATAAATTTTCGGTAAAAGCAAAGTGCTATCGGGCTCCGGCATAAACACCCCGTCGAGCGTGCAACACCTGAGGCCAAGACTTATGCGCCTGTCTGACAGAGAGAGAGAAAGAGAGAGAGAAAGAGAAAGAGAGAGGGAGAGAAAAGAAGAACGAGAAGAGGCAGAATCACTAGTTTTAACATTGGATTTACGTACGCACATTTCTTATTATACATCTGAATATTATTCAAGCAACTTGGATAATATTCAAACAATAACTACTGTTATTTATTATGTTAGATATAGTCACGATAACTTAAAGTCGTTTAAAAATCGATAATGTGAAGCTTGTTCATTTCCAACGATCACATACATCGTTTTATCTTACCAACTCTGATTGGACTCCGTAATACTGTCGTAAATCTGTTTTTTCAATCATTTTCCACATAGAGACAAAAGTTTCGAGTAACTGTACGAACAAAAGCGCGACATGAGGACTGATTGAGGAGTTTACAGAAAAATAGATCCTGAAAAACGAATCCTTAAATTCATTTACGCATCTCATCTTTACGGTTCGACATCAAGGTACATTCGATGGAAATAAAAAACGGATATATAAAGAAAGAGAATTAGTATTATAGTAATTAGTATATTATAGTAAATTTTAAACAATAGGCAATAATAAGGTCACATGTAAGATGATAAAAAATTAAAAATTAAAAAATAATATAAAAAATAGAAATGAATAATTAAGAATAAAGAATAAGGAAAGACAGAGGAAAGATGAGAAAGGAAGAAGCGTAGCTTTCTCCAGAATCGCGGTTGTAGAAAAACGGGGGGAAGAAGATGAGGAGAACCGAGCTGATTGAAGCTAGCACGATGTTTAATTCAACGAAACTGAAGACACGCCCCGCTAACTGTGGAGCGAGATTCGACCTCGAGGAAAACTCCAGTGGAGCCCTTCGGGAGCGATACTTCTCTTTCCTTTCTTTAAATCCTCCTCCACGATAATTGCTTCTCTTCTTCGGCAGCCCGAGCACAAGCTCGCGCGTTCTTAGAGCAGTTCTATTGGCGGAGTGACTGGTCATCAGGTACATCGTTAATCAGAGATTTGCACCTTCGATAAGAGTCGTCGGCGATGCCATTACTTTTCAGAGTTACCTAGCGAATGAATTTTTCTCGAGATTTTCTACCATGAATTGTCTACGATGTCGAAGTTACAAAATCGGATTCGATTAGACTAGTCGTGAGTGCAGATAGTTACTAAAATTTTGCCATTTAAGCTAATTTTTATTTTTTCGCGATAAAGGCATTCGTTGTAACGTTCCTGCAACGATTTTTCACCTTAATGTATGATGTACTATTCGAAAAGAAATCACGAATAATTCGCGCAAAGACATGCCATCGCCATCGATGGATCTGCCATTTTGTCTCGGGTGCAGCAATTACCGAGGTTGCATTGCGACGCTCACAACGCGCATGTCCTCGGGAGTAAAAGGGTTAAAGGCTTCCCCTCCTCTACGCGAAAAGGGAAGATCTTCATATACAGAGACGCGCGTACATCCATATACGTTTCCCGCATATTTACAGTAGAGAATTTTTGCAATACCATTTATCCAGATGAACACTAAAGTCATGTTATCTTTTTCTTAATTACTTATTACCTTAGCGTTCACTGTATCTGGATAAACGATATTGCAAAAAGTTCTCCCTATAGTGTCAGCAAGAATGCCGCGATTAAGAAAGGCATGTCAAACTTGCATCAGACTAAATTTCCCGATTATTCGATTCTATTTCAATCAATCACTCGTGTGCAACGAGTCCATCATTATTAGCTGAAATAGAACCGAGTAATCGGGAATTGTAACCGGCAACCCGTGGTTTGATTCGGATTTTACGCGGATTTTCGACCGCGTCGATACCGCATATTTTTTATTAAGCCTCTCTCTCATCATCCCAAGTCCCAACTCGTTCACCCCGCGCAACATGGCACCTTCCGACACGCGCATCCCTCGAGCGCGTAACCCTTTTTTCTTCTCTTCGACCGCCGTCGATGCCGATGAAAAAAACGATTCGGATGGGGCATTTGAGGGTCGTGTGTTTTTCACACAGTGAGCCATAGCCGAAAACTCATGGTAGCGGTAAGAAAAAGTTTTCACGGAGAGTCGAGACAATGACAGCGGCACAGCTGGTTAAACGCAAAAGGATTGTCAATTAACATAAAAGGGCACGATTTCACGGACGCGGGGCAGAATCGGATCACATTGGATTGGGCTGACTAGCTGGCAACAAACGATAAGCATTTTTGCTATCGCTAAAATTACGTGTATGCGGCGATGAGTAGCTCGCTCCTGCACAATGCATCACGCGAATAAAAATGGGACGAACCCTCTTAGTGGAGAATAGAAGCGAGGGCATTTGTTTTGTAGTAAAAACATACAGCGAAAGCCTAATGTCTGTTTGTGCGAATAATTGTTTGCTTTTATTGCGAAGCAGTTGCCCGATGTATGAGATATCTATTTGATGGAGAACAACAATGCTATCAAATAATTACCATACGCAGCTTATACTTCTTTTCGCTCTTATGTCTATTTATTAGTTTAGAAATTTTGTTCGTAAAAGTCGATGTATTAAATATTTTTATTTATTTCTTCTGAAATATTTATCATCATGTATATTAGCGGCATTAGAAACATATTTCAGACATTGTAGCACGTGTATCAATAAATTTATTAATTATATCGATCAATAAGATTTTGGTAACGTTAAACTTATTTATTTTGAGTCTATTTTTCATTTCTTTAAAGATTTTTGTGTGCTTTATCGCACATTTTCAAAAATAGAAAAAAATTTTTTGTTAAAAAGTAATTCATTTTATAAGGTCCATAAACAAATGTTGATGTCTCTCATCAGAGTTAATTTTTATAAAAAATAAGAAAATATTCTATATCTTTGTTTCAAACGATATAAATATTATAAAAAAATACGTTGCATTGTTTCTTCCAAAAAAAAACCGTAAAATTACCTTTTTTTTTTAATGTTCACACTGGGCTCCCAACTTAATAATTGTTTTATGATTTTATGTGTCATATGACAGTGCATAATTTTATTTTAAATAATATGTGTAGCTTTTTTAATTAAATCTATATATACTTTATTAAATAAATAAATTTATATGCTGTCATATGATACAAAGACAATTATTAAATGATTTACCAATAAATCAATAAACTTGCTGATACACGTGCTATGTAACTGAAATTATTTACCAGAAAAAACGCCAAGAATCTCTTTATTATATTGGAAGATAAATCAAACGGGAAAATACCTACCTATATATATGGCCGAATGTACGTGTGAAGTTGATCAAAATAACGATCAAGAGGGTAACCAAAAAATTGTCGATGGAGTTATAAAAGTGGGTTCCGTGGTCTTTCGTCGCTTCTCTCTTATGTCCCCCTTTATCCCTGGTCGCAAAAAAATTAGACGCGGGGTCGCCAGCCCTGAAACACGAACAACAATGCATTATTTATGTCATTTGAAATAGCATTGGAATAGCACGTGCGCGTCTTACTTTCAGAATAGTGATTTAATTAATATACATATTTTATATTAAGATAAAATTACTGTAAGTAAAATTTAAAATTTTCAAATGTAAAATTCTAAAAATTATGAGCAAATACCTACTGATTGTATTTTTAATATAACTTTTTGGCGACATTTTTTTTCGACGCTTGATATTTTCTTATTTTAAAACGTACATATAATTTTTAAATAAAATTATTGTTAATTTTGTGACCTATATGAATATTTTATATTTTCAATTCTACATGACGGAATTGATGGATAACAATTGGGAACCGCTTAGAAATAATTGTCGCGAGGAAAGCGACAAAAAAACCAACCGTTATCGTTAGAATTACATTTTACAAGGCTATTCTAATTTTTGGAAACCGTTGCGCCATTCACCCTCTGACATATGAAACGCGATCATCGATTCGTTTGCGCGTTCAACTTTCTCACTCTTTCTTTGTCTTCGTTTTAGCAGCATTATTCGATCGAAAAAAAAAAGGAAAAAACGTGATGATTGTCGTGGAATGAGAAGAAACCGCCTTACTATAAGAGAAGAGAAAGAAAGAAACGGGCTTCGCCGGTGTTCTTTCTTGCAAATACTGCGGTAACTGGAGAAAGAAATGTGCTCGTTAAATTATAACAGCCATCAAGTTTCGCTTCCGGATAAAAGCGATGTAACAGAATGTGGAAGAAGGAGGGATTGTGGACAAGAGAATGAAAAAAGAAGAAAGGAGAGAAAGAGAGAGAGAGAGAGAGAGAGAGAGAGAGAGATCGCGACAGAGGGTGGCTCTATATGCATACGAGAACATTCAGGTGTCAATCAAGGTTCGGGATCTTTGGGGTCTTGAACTCGGAGCACATATATGATTTTTCCACTAAAAATTTACGTATTCATTCACGCGAGGAACGCTCTCGCGAATGGAGAGCGTTTTGGTAGAGTAGATTAGAAGAGCGGAAAGAGAGTTCTGTTTGCTTTTTCACCACTCTTGACTTCATATTCGAGAGCATATTTTTTGCGCTAACTGTCACGCATTGTTAACGTCAAATCGCTTTTTTTTTCCTTTTTTTTTGTTGCGCCGTCAATAACGGTGGGAAGGAGGAAACGATGCCTGCAGCATGCATCATGAAACAGGAAAGTTTCACGATCTCGAACGAGAACATACGAATCTGCGTGCATTCACAATCTAACGACTGTTAAGAAATTCTTAGCAAATTATTTTTTTATTTAAATTCTACAAGCTATTTTGTGTGTGTGTGTGTGTGTATAATAATGAATATTCCATTTTGTGTGATGAAATATGCATTATGTGAGTTATACTTATAAAATGCTCTTTAATGCGCAGAAACATCAAATTTTAGAGATTTTTCAG
>Ga0157363_1002288_pt1 | contig 16801 bp, 11 predicted proteins | sample AttsexASBM1_FD_111477 | JGI IMG/M metagenome (GOLD analysis project Ga0157363, IMG submission 111477) | Fungus gardens microbial communities from leaf cutter ant in Ribeirão Preto, State of São Paulo, Brazil - Atta sexdens ASBM1 | ecosystem: Host-associated > Fungi > Mycelium > Unclassified ... | reverse complement strand
TCGAAAAATTTCCTCCACTTTTAAGAGTCTACAAAAGTCTCTAGTATTTTTAGTCTAAAGCCTAATCTACATTGGTCGTATCATAAGCATCAACCAATCCGATGCGTTAATTTTAAAGTCATATGACGCTATAACGCTTGCGACCAATGTAGATTAGACTTAAAGCTGCTATTTCATTTGTGTGTTTTTATTGTAAGTCCATGGCACATACAAAAACGTAAGGCAGTAAAACGCAAGCAGTAAGGAAATCGTAACATTGGATTCATTGTTGACGAGTAAGTAAGAGACCATGAGTTTGACACTTTTCTAGTTGACATTAGTTGACATGTGTACAAAGTACACACTGAAAAGTTGGATTAAACATAAATAAATAAAATTAAAAGATAAACAATAGTGATAATATATACCAATATACACGATGACGACGCAAGAAGTGAAGAGAAGTAAGAAAAAAAGCGCGCAGAAAGAAAGTATAATGCAGGAGGAAAACAAGGCAGAAAAACCGAGCAAACCCGTTGAATTGTGAGTATAAAGTTAAACAAAATATCTTATATTGTCATTGATATTTATATTATAAGGATATAGCTTTCAAATTTTGAAAGAATGTTATTAATATTACTATTATATTATAAAAGAATGCAAATACTCCGCTTTTTCTCTTTGCTACCCTATTGAAAACTCATCTAATTTAAGAGTGAAATAATATCCATGTATCAACTAAATTTATTTTCTGTCTTGTAGGAAATATGGACCTACTATATCTTTTCCATATCAAAGAGTATGGTCTAGATGTGTTCTGATACTTGGAGTCTTGCTAATAGTTTGGTATAATAACAGACAGGGTAAAGAAGTATATTTGGCAAAGCAGAAAGACGTGTTGGTAAGTCGTACACAGAACGTTGACTGCTCTATGGATTATAGAGACGAGTTAGAAAAATACTCTGGCTGTATACCAGAAAAATGCGGCAGAGTTGTAACTGACAAACTCGTCTCGACAACAGAGGCAGATGTTTTACTGAAACTAGCGAAAAGTGGAATAGATTTGGCTGGATCTGATGGTGGAGCGAGTATTCTGGATCTTCATTCAGGTGCTCTTAGTAAGAGCCAAGGTTTTATTAATATCTATAAACTATCAGAAGCAAAGAAGATATTCAACAGTATAGATTCAGCAATTTATAAGTATGATTTTTGTTTATATTGTTTATATATCAATATTTTTTCTTTTGCGGAGTAAATCTAGAGCAAAACATTCTTTCAAATTGGACAACACCTATAATACTATATAATATATTATATAAATTTATTTAAATCTCCTTATGATAAATGATAGATAAATAAATACATTTCTATCTTTTAAATTTGTAACTTCTGAATATACATATATGCAAATTATTAAATAAATTGTTTTGTTAAATGTAAATATTCACCTGATTGTGAGATTGCTTATTAAGAATAAGTAATTTAATATTGTATAATACATGTTATATTCTTCCTTAACTTACAGAGTAGTGAAAACAAAAATACAACATGCGGTAGCGCATAATTTCGGCGTAGATATAAATAAGATTTATTTAACCAAACCTACCTTTTTCTCGCGGATGACTAATAAACCCGCAAAAACTATACATGATGAATACTGGCATCCACATATCGATAAGGTCTGTTATATATCGTTATTGCTCTTTTTAACAATTAGAAAATTTTGTTTTGTATACTCTATATATATATATATATATATATATATATATATATATATAGAGAGAGAGAGAGAGAGAGAGAGAGAGAGAATTAGAACAAAACTATATATTTCAGGAAACATACGAATCGTTTCATTACACAGCATTGCTATATTTAAATGATTTTAATAAAGATTTTGAAGGTGGCCGATTTATATTTATGGATAAGAATGATGTCAATACTACAGTAGAACCCAGAAAAGGTAAAGCGTTTACAATTTATAGATTAAATCTAAAAAGATAAAACAAAATTTAGCAATATTTTTTCAGGAAGAGTATCAATTTTTACTTCAGGAAGTGAAAATTTACATCTAGTTGAAAAAGTGAAATCTGGTATTCGTTACGCTTTGACCGTGTCTTTCACATGCGATAAGAACGCCGCGATATCCGATCTAAGTTTTACCGATGCATTAAATTAAAATTTATTTTATTATTTTTTTAGTTATTGAATACATAAATTTATTGATATTCATAAAGAAAATGTCATACAAATCGTAAGAATATCGAAGATATTTTTATTCATAATTTTTTTTCGCAAATGGCATAATTGAACAGTATTATAATAATGTGATAAAAGAAAATAAGTAAAGTATTACTTGTATGCATTTGTTTTTTAAAATATATTTGATTAAATAATTAGAGAATTTGAATGATATAAATTTGTGTTATTTATTTGTATACACACAATTATTTTTGCTTATAATAATATGTTACGTTATAATATGTAAGCAAGAAAAAAAAGAAAGATAATGTACATGTTAAATTATTTTAAAGTAAAAAATATATTTTTTCGTTGAGATGAACTTGTAATTTTATTAATGGAATGAAACGTATAATGTGTTACATACTATGAGAAAAATTTATAATAACTGAGATAATGTCTATCGAGAATATTTTAATAGTAAAAATTTAATAAAAATAATAAAGGTTTTAATTAATAATTAAGAACTATATCAAGTGTAATGTTTCGATATATTTTATGGTTGCTTAATATTTTATCATTGTATTATATGATTGTATTATATGAAAAGCTCTAATTAAAAGCTAAAAATAATGAGATCAACCCGTTTAATATTTTAATTAACAGGAAGAGAGTAATGAAAATCAATTTTTAATATACAGAATAATTATTAATATACATATAAATAAATAGCAATGTTGTGTCCGCTATTAACATAAAGTAAATAAAGGACATTTAATTTGCCCACTTTGGGAATTATAACAAACATTCTTATACGTAATCCTAAAATTAATTCTTAATTCTAAAAATTATAAAAATTTTTGCATTTCGTGAAAAATGGTAACATATAAATTTACTATTCTAAAAAGCTATATTTTTGTTGTTTTTTGTTATTTTTGCTATATTTTTGCTTATTTTTCATTTTGTACGATTCAATTGCTTGCAACAATTAGACCAGTTAAAATAATGAAGTGAGCTGTATACGAGAAAGATTTTTGCAAATTATTAATCATGTCAATTCATACAGTGCAAAATTTGTGTTACATTGTAGCAATATAATGTGTCATATTTGCAATAGATTGCAGTTTTAAAATAAAACATTTATGTACAATGTTTCTGCAACTTTTTTATATTATAGAAAATATTAAGTTCTATCGGCAACGCGACATGTGTGCTACGTAATCATTTTCAAATATAATAAAACTTAAAATACGATGTTCTTCCACAAGCTACACTCGTAAGATACTTGCGATTTTCTTTGCACTCTCTCCCAACAGCATCGTCCTATGATTACCATACACCTCTTCTATTCTTACGGGTTGTATGCAAATCTGAAAAGAAGAAGAAAAAGATAAAATATTCAACTTTTTAAATATGAATTCCATACAAATAATGAGGAAGATTAAAATGGAATTTATTAATTTTTAATAAAGTATGTGTATATATGATAAATAGATAGTAAATATTATACTGTAACTATATTATATTGTAACTATACTATAATAATGTTCGATTGAGAAATTTTTTTTCATCAATTTTTCATTTTTGGGTGTAATTATTATGATACTGATTATGACAATATTCAAATATATTTAATTAAAATTATATTAAAACATCAAAATAAAATTTAACTTCAAACTTACTTAAGTTAATTTACAATGCTACAAAAAGGAACTTAATTATTGAAAATATTGAAGAACTTTAATGTAAAAAAGATGGAACTCTTACATTCGATAAACCATAATCCTTTCCTATATGTAAGAAATTTTCTGTAGCCTTAATCAATGTGACCGGTCCTTTGATCTTTTTATTAGTTTTATAGATTACAGCAGCCGCTAATTTTTTGAATAAAAGATATCCAGCTACTTTCAGATCATCTTGTACAAACGATGTTATATTACCTATCGCTTCTATCATCTTATTAAACATCTCCACATCCGAATTACTTTGTTTCAAAATATCATACGCCTGAAAACATTATAAATAAACATTATAAATAAAACATTATAAATTGTGAAATTAATATCTATATTTTATATAATATTTCTCAATTTTATATATATATATATATATATATATATACACCCAGATAGCCAAGTCTGTAAAAAACAGATTTTTTTTTAATGTCTGCTATACACAACAAAAAAACAACAGAACAAACAGAATTAGATGTATATAATATTGTTGACAGACTGATAGAAAAAACGTAATCTGCAAAACAAAATCTGCAAGCATCAGATAATGTCGGCAGGATCTGCTCAGTTTCTGCCAATAATTTGCTTTCATAATTTGCCAATAATTTGCTATCGATAGGCGATGTTAACAGAACACAAGCCAATATAGACGCAGTTGATGGCAGACTGCCATCATTTTCTGCTGATGGTCTGCTAGAAGATTGCAGACATTTCGCTATCTGGATAATAGATACATATATTAATACTTGGATATCTGATTTTATATCGTAAGTTGCTAATGACTAATTAAGATTTAAAAAACTAGACGTTCAAGAATTATTATGACATAATTCATTGCCAAATTCTAAAGAAATTAAAAAAAGATATTAGTTGATTATAAATAATAACGTCCATTCATTATGTACGTATTATACATATTTCAAACAAATGTTAGTAAATTAAATAGTATTATAAATTATAATTATAGTTATAATTTCATTTTTGTTTGAACTTTAATAAGACTCGATATATGCTTTAGATGGTTCTCATTACTTATGCTTCTCTCTCTCTCTCTCTCTCTCTCTATATATATATATATATATATATATATATATATATATATATATATATATATATATCTTTTTTTCTTATTTAAGGTAATCGAAGATAAATATCATACGATAGATAGAATATTGTTATATGTATACCTACTTGAATAAAACTGATGTTTTGGTTGAATTGTATGATAAAATATGCCAGCGCTTTCATACAGCCATCAGAAGTAGTACTTTTTATTTCTTCTAGTTTACCAATCATATCACATTGTTTTTGTACGAATGCCACTGAACCATCAATAAGATACAAAATCACATTTTCTCCAGCGGATTCCAATTGTAGAGTCATTTCAGTGGCAACGCAACTTCCGAACGAGTATGCTGCCAAGTGATATGGTCCTTTTTTTTGAACTTTTCTAATAATATTCACATAGAATTCAGCCAACTCTGAGATTGTTTCGTAAGGCGCCTGTTCAATGCTCTGCAAACCCCAACACGGCCTGTTGAGTTCGCTGGCCATATATTCTAATGGTTTAACAAAACCTTCGATACCATGAATAGTGAATAACATCGGTCCATTGGAACTTTTTGTTTTCAAGGGAATGAGAACTTCTTTAGGTAGCACTTCGTCGCTTGGCCATTGCATCAGCATATCGAGCGACAGATTTGAATCCGTAACAGTGATTGCTTTCTCAGCAAAAGATTGCTGGTCTTTCATTATCTCATCACTCATCGAAGATAATTCTTGCAGTTTGGCGAAAGTTAAGACACGGATCTCTTGAGCTGACAACACGATGTCGTAGTTTCTCTCGAGGGTCTGTTTTATCTCTGTGCCCATCAATGAATCCATACCCAAGTCGGCCAAACTATTGTTGGAATTAATCGTATTAATGTCTTTAACGCCTAGGATATTAGCAATGGTTGAGACGAGATCAGCCTTGTCATCATCTTTTTGAAGTTTTTCAGCTAACACCATGGATGAGAGTACCGGGTGCGGTTGTTGAAGGAATATATCTATTGTCGCGAGACAACTCGATATGTGTTGTGGTAGAGTACCATTCACTTCGGTATTATTATCTCCCATCATGTCTGAAAAGAAATAATATTATAAGAGAAACTATAATTTTATTTTTTATATATACATATGTATACATATGTCGTACAATAAATTTGAAACAAGTGTGTAAATGTGCATCATCTATTCATTATTGTCTTATACAATAATATTTTTTATAAAAGGCATAAAATAAGTTGACAAAACCAAAGACAAGTTGAAAAAGTTTGAAAGTACAAGTTCGTTCAAGATATCGCTATTTGATTGAGAGAAAGTTTAGATCTTTTCGGAAAATTTCATATTACCGATAATTAAGCCAACGTCTCCGACAGCACCCCATTGAATGGCGAGACCGGGTAAGCCATTAGCCTGCCTTTCTTCCATTATTCTCTCCATGGTCGAATTTGCCAAACCATAATTGATTTGACCTATATTGCCGCGACCGCTCGATATGGATGAGAACACCACAAAATAATCTAGCGATGGACAGAGCTTCCTTGATACCACATCTAAATTCCTTGTAACATCGATTTTAGGTAAAATGGCTGCTTTTAAATCGGCTTCTTGTAAATTTTCAATCAGAGCATCACGTAGTACGACTGCCAAATTAAATATACCGCCTACTGGAGCCAATTGATTGCTTTCTTGAATTAAGCGTTGAGTACCCGATAACGTTGTAACATCCGCGGTGAAGATGACGATTTTTATGCCGTTTTCACGCCAACGACGCACGCACAATGCCTGGTAACCGTTGCGTATGCCTGAGCGCGATACGAGAATAATGAATTTAGCGCCACGAGCGACCATCCAATCAGCCAGTTCTAGACCGAATCCACCGAGACCACCAATCAATACATACGATTTCTCCGGATTTATATAAGTACGCGGAATCGCGGCTACTGTTTGCGGTGTTGATAATATATGCTTCTTTGGTTCCTCATCGCGGATCTTCAGTAACACTTTACCGATATGCTTGCCTGTCGCCATGAACCTGAATCCTTGCTCGAGCTGTTGCTCTGAAAACACGGTCGATTGGAGAGGACGTATCGCGCCATTCTTGATTCCTTCCGAAACGAATTTTATCAGTTTCTTCTTTTCTACGCTATCTTCTCCAAATAGTCCATCCAACAATATACCATGGAAAGACGTATTTTTCAAAAACATTGACATCCCTACGCGACTGTCATTCGACAAATCGTATTTGCCGATTTCAAGAAAACGGCCGCCAAACGCGAGGCACCGAATGCCGGCTTGCAACTTTTCCTCTGCCAGTGAGTTTAGCACGACGTCGACTCCACGTCCTTGCGTCTCCGCACGTATTAGTTGTTCAAAACTCGTATCTCGAGAATTACCGATATGCCTGTCGTTCAATTGCGGAAAGATTTTCTTGAGATATTCTCTCTTTTCTAATGTGCCAACAGTAGTGAAGACGGTACAACCAGCATGTAGAGCAATGGCGATCGCTGCTTGACCAACACCACCTGTACCAGCGTGGATTAACACGCTTTCGCCTGCTTTCAATTGACCCCGTATAAATAGAGCATAATAACTAGTTGCATAAGCGACAGGTATTGTTGCTGCCTGTTCTAAGGTCCATTTGTCAGGTACTTCCCAAAGGAAATCAAGATCCGCTAATACAGTAGTCGCTAACCCTTTAGCTTCAACTATGCCCATTACACGACGACCGTCAGCATCTCTCCCGGAAAATTCGAGTCCTAATATACATTCTTCCGTAGCCATATTCCTTGGCAGAGCGTCTGGCGGTAGTTTACCACTCGCCAACATGACATCCCTGTATAATTTATATTCATTTGTGTTATGACCTTTATTATCTAAATTCAATAAACGATATACATTGAAACTTACCTAAAGTTCAGTGGAGCATAGTACACGCTGCAAAGTTTCATATTAGAAGAATTGTCGGGTCGGTAATAACTCAATGGGCCTTCAATCCACCTCAAGCTACTGAGATCTCCTCTTGTCAGTGTGTTGACGTAGGCATGCTCCACCTGTAGAGAAGACACATTGTTCTGTTGATCTAATGGCAAGTGTCGATAACTGCCCCATTGTCCTCCTTTTAACACGTTAGACATCAATCCTTTGTCCAATTGTTCCGCGTAAAACCGTACAGATAAGTCAAACTTGGGAGCGTTCTTATCCTGGATGAAAACATAGCGTGCGTTTGCACCACCTGCCTCGCGTCGTATACAAGTCATAAGTCCAACCAAGCCTAGGAACAAAAAGTCACGAGACATTCTTTCGATCTGTTTATATTTTGATCCTCATATAGGACCATTAAAGAAGTGAATTGAAAGTATGAAATAATTTTTCCTGTCTTACCAAGCGTTTCTTCGCCCTGGGATACAAGAAGCAATTGTTGACCGTCGCTATCAGATTTCTTCAGTGCTGCTTTTACATTCTCCAGCCATGAGAGATTTTTCTCTGTGATTTGTATTACTATCGGTTCTTTTCTTTCTTCTCGTTTCTTCAGTAACAAGTAAGTCTTTCCTATGGAATCTATTTGTTTGCCAATCAATATTAAGTCAGTTTCCTTCAATGCGGTTTTCAAATCTAGATGTGTAGAGGTCTCCTCTAGAAGGATGAAACAGCCAGGTTTTAAGGCAGCCGTAAAATTTTTGAGAACATTATAAGACTGATTAGACAAGATGTCCATCGCTATAATAAGATGTACATCTTGAACGGGAAATGCTTTGTTTACGTCTTGTATCACAACATTAGCGTTTATATTTATTTGACTTAAACTCGCCATGTAATTATCAGCGGAAACTGCGATCACTTGTAAATCCATCTGAAACAAAACGAATAAACGCGATGCGATTTTATTAATTTTGAATATTGAAGAGACATCTTGAAAAAAAAAGCAATCACAAATAGGAATAAATTATGATTGTTGATTATGTTTGTGACATATACATTTTAAAATTATACATATATAAATAATAAGTAATAAATGCATATACAAATAAGATAGTATGCTTTAGGAGAATAAAAAAATTTTTTTTTTTCAACATTAATAATTATAGATAAAATCCTTTCTAATTATTACTTTCTAAAGCTTCTGTTCAGTTATTACTTAATATTGTAATAATGTAATTTATTAAAATATATAGAATATGTATCCTCTGAATATTTGTTGGAATGACCATTTGTCAAGCAAAAGATGTGTTTAGTTTCTGGAGATTTGTTGCCATTCTACATATACTACACTGGAAATTTTTAATGGAAAAAATATTACATTTTGAGCGAGGACAGTTAAACTCCTGCAATACTTACAGCAGGCAAACCTATTTCGCTTTGCAAAATATCGAATATAACCGGTGCCAAGAGAGTTTCCGCAGCTCGTTCGCCTGCAACTTCCACAGTCTTCAATTTCAATGCCATTATGTTCTCATGCATGATTTGCGAAAGTACAATGAGTGCATGCATTTTTCCTCTCGTTGGATCCTCTACCAGGCTATGCAAATTTTCATAAGGCACGAAAAAGTACCGTTCGTATTTAGGATCAGCTTGAGTCTGTTGTCGTCGAGGTCTCAAGGAAGATTTCAATCCTCTGAGCTCGATGCCACCCGATTGAACAATACCGATATTCTTATAATAATATACCGGCAACCCACCATCTTCTGGCAATTCTTTCACCAGTCGGTTGTGAAGAATGGGATCGATTGCAGCGTATTGGAGACGCGACGGTATGTACAGTAGCTTGTGGCTGATGGATAATATGCTGAACTGAAGCATAGTATCTATATACGGAATCCATTGATTGAACCAGTAAAGTTCGCCGGCAGTAGCATAATTATCGCAAGATTTGATTCCTAGGAAGATATCGTTATACTCGTATCCACGTAATCTCAGTTCCTTATAAATGTCCTTAGTGTTTAAAGGCAAAGTTTCCTCGTCAGTAGGTGGTATTGGTGGTGGTGGTAGTTTCAATTGATCTTTCTCGATAGTCTCAGATGCACGGACATTTCCGCTGACGACGGTAGTACTGGCCTCGCAGATTTCAAAGTCTCCCGTTCCCTCAAAAATGGTTATCGAAAATTTCACCGTTCCTTCCTTCGGCATGATGGTAGCTCGTTGAAAACGCACGTTCTCGAACACCACTGGCAATCGTTCAAAGTCGGTGCCTCGCAGTTTCGCCAAAGTTTTCCACACCAATAGAATGTAGCCAGTGGCTGGGAAAAGAACTCGTCCATCTATTTGGTGTCCCGCTAAATACGCGTCTGTTTCTTTCGACAGATCTATTTGGACGACGCACTCTCCAGAGTGACCCGATATCTTTTTGAAAACAGCAACATCCCACGCGGTAGAGTGATCCCACTTGACTAGTGGCCCGATCATCGGTGTTCCACGACCTACAGGAAAACTAATTTGCGGATATAATTTGGAGATGTCAGGTTGCGCACCGGCCATGTACAGCTTGCCCACATTAGATAGCAGAAAAGCCAGGTTATCTGGATGATCCTGCTTGTGGAGACTGATATTGATCACCGTTGATGATAATGATCTGCGTAAGATTGCTTGTAATAGGCAATGTGGCGCGATTTCGATTGTTATTGCATTTTTTGGGATATGCTGGATTGCATCGTGGAAGAGTACAGGAGAGAGCAAATTGTTCACGTGATATGCAGACGAGTTAAATTTCGCGAGCGGACTGCTCAATGCGGTCTCCGGTACGGAACTGGAAATCCATCTGGACGATCTCTGTTTCGGATTTAGTATGATCTTATCAAGTGAGGCGCGTAACTTGGGTCCAGCTGAGGCTATGTATTTACTGTGGAAAGCGAAGCCAGAACTTTTCACCATTTTGGCGAAGATATCTTTGCTTTTCAAAGTTTGTACGAACTTTTGCAGAGATCCCTTTGGACCGGAAATAGTGACTGAATCCGCGGAGTTGTGACAAGCTGGAATGATATCGGATGGGCAAATTTTTTTCGCCTCCTCCCAGCTCAAACCAACTGCCGCCATGGCACCTGGTTCCAAATTGGACTCCATAATCGCTTTACCTCTACAGTAAGCCGCTAAGACAGTTTGCTCCGGTGTAAACGCGCCGTCAGCATAAGCGCAACCCAATTCTCCAACGGAATGTCCGACTATGCCATCCGGATGTATGCCTATCGATGTTAAAATGTCCACGAGAGCAACCTGCACAGCCGCGATAGATACGAAGGATTCCATCACGTTCTCGTACGTTTCGTCCGTGGCGTTTATGATGATATTCATCAGGTCGATACCGTGGGGCGCCAACGCATCTGCGCTTCGTCGTAAACTACGTTGAAAAGTTTCAATTCCGAACAATTGACGAGCCATACCTGGCCATTGCGTACCCATGCCGGAAAATACGAACCAAATGGGGCGTCTCTCGTTATAGTTCACTACTTCGTTCACTTCACGTGTGTTATCGACGTTAAGTATCTCGTAGCCGCGAAAATAGTGGCCAGGAATGTCATTATTGTGCATTACGTGTAACAGCGAGAGAAACTCGTCATCTTTACTATGCTCTTGTGCTCTATTCAGTAAGGTGTGCACAGCTTCTTCTGTTCGACCTGATACAGCAACCAATTTGGGCAACAGTTCGGTGACGTTCAATAGTGGTGATAATTTTGGTTTTGGATTGCTGCGAAGAATGACGTGCGCGTTCGCGCCACCGAAGCCGAACGAATTGATGCCCACGAGACCACCGTTCCACGGTGTGGGCTTGTCGACCACTCGAATGCGTCCATTGTTTATGCCAGAAATGTTCGGATTTGGAATATTGAAGTGTAAATTCGCAGGTATTACACCCCCTTCCATCGCGATCAGCACTTTGGCGATTGAGCATAGTCCGCTGGCGGGTTCTGAGTGACCCATGTTGGATTTTACCGAGCCAATCAGCAAAGGAGTTTTTCTATCTTTGCAGAACAATTCGTCGACAGAATTGATCTCCTCTGGATCGCCTACTTTAGTACCAGTACCATGCGTCTCCACGTAACTCACGTCTGCGGGATTAATTCCCGCTTCGCTGTAGATCTCGCGCATCAATCGATTCTGCATTTCACCATTGGGATACGTGATACCCTGGGATTTATAGCCATCGGTATTTGTTTTCGTGTGAATCACCGTAGCATACACTCTGCGCGCATCTTTTGCTTTTTGCAAATATATCGCTACTACCGCCTCAGATCTCACGTAGCCGTTACCCGAAGCGTCGAATGATTTGCACTTGCCATCTTGAGAAAGCATATTCAGTCTGTGAAATTGAAGCGAAGCCTCCGGTCTTAATAAGAGATTCAGTCCACCGATGATTGCAGCATCGCACTCGCCGGCGCGCATTGCAGCGACTGCCTGATGTATACCGAACATTGCTGAGGAACAAGCCGTGTCTATCGCGTAACTAGGTCCATTGAAGTCAAAAGAGAAAGAGACTCTGTTGGCGAACATCGATTTGGAACACCCGAGTAATCCATATCCTGCAAGCAAATACAATTGGTTTAATCTCAGCAGATACAGTATAATTTTCTCTCGCCATAACAAATATTTATTAAATAGGAAAAATATAAACAACGATTATTCGTATGTAAAATGATGCATCCGTATTATAGTCATCATATCATTTTCTTATCTTTAGATAAATTCTTGGATTATAATAATTTTTTAATTTTTATGAAATTTAAACTGAAACTTGAGCAAATATCTTGTGTTGTTCGCGGTAGATAAAAATTAAAATACCTAATTGGTAAGATATTCAGCACAATTTTTTATAATATACAAACCGTTTATTTCATCCGTGTCTCTCATCCAAAACTCATCTGATTCTGAGGAAGAGACACCGATAAATACACCAGTGCGCGATCCTCTTACGGTTGAGGGATTGACGCCAGCGTCAACTATCGCCTCGTATGTGACTTCTAACAGCATGCGAAGCTGCGGGTCCATTACGTGTGCCTGCTTAGGATGTACCCCGAAAAAAGAGGCGTCAAAACATCTGAGGTCCTTGATCTTGGCAGTTCTAGCCGGTAGTCCATGGAGACCCGATGACCAACGACGCTCGTCATCAGTGACCATATCTATTCCTTTCATCAGATTCTCCTTAAACTCCTCAATATTGGATGACTCGGGCAAACGACCTGAAAAAAACATTCATCCAGTCGATACGTTACGCTCTCATAATGATCCGCCTAGTCGTGCTGTGATTCGTTTAATCGTGCAACCGATATTTACCTGATATGCCCGTAATGACGATCTCACTATCAATAGAATACGATACTCCATTTCCGATCACAGATTCTCGCGTCATTGGACTGTTGACACTTTCAAACTGAGCAGGCATCTTGCCGAAGATTAAAACTTTTCTCCCTCTAGATTCCTATCTGCAAAGATAGAATTAATCAATTTGAATTGTTACGTTTTTCAATAAATCTAATTGATCTACAGCGTAAAACATATTTAAAGCATATTTAGACAAACGATAAATCTTTTTTAATATTTTACTTAAGAAATAAGAATATATCGTAAGAACATGTATAAAAACACATCATTAGAGAAAATATTTTTTTCTACTTAAAAAAAAAAAAATCTTTTCTTAATTATCTTAATCTGATTTATCATTAATTTTGATCGCTTTTTCTCAGATTTAAGAGAAGACGTTGAAATCAATAATTTTGTAATCAATTTACAAAATGTTATCGACAAATATATTTCAACAGAACTTTATGTACTTTCCAATCCTAGAAATAAACGTAGGAATCATTTACGTTTATCTGTCACGCCCTGGAATCTCGTTTAACCGTCTCTTTGAGATGGTTGAACACGAGGCGATTACTACACGCGATTATCTTCAATTGACATATAAAATACTTAATTGAGTAATCTCAATAGAGTTTCTGGATAAATCAACTTTGCTTGACGAATGTTCGTAGAATCGTTGTTCTTTTTCGAAAAATCAATTTTCTTCCTCAAAAAGTTATTTATAATTCGTGCATATTATTGCATTCATGTCTAATTAATAGTTAGTTGAAGATAAATTATTGCAATAATATAGGAATGGTCTATTTCTTTTTCAAATATATTGAAGTGTCATACTTCGCAAGTCGTATTTCGACATTTGTATAAATTGTTTACGTTTCGATAATATTACTTTTTTTATTATTTTTATACGAAATCATGCAAAACAGATCAACATATCTTCGAATGAGATATTCAGCCAGACATTTACGAAAATTTATCTCAAACGTGCCTCTTCGAATTATTCCGATAAGAAGATTATAGTATATATCATAACATACGATATTAACGATGGTTACGATATTTATTATATCTCATACTCCGGAATGTGTACTGTCGATACAACACGTAATTTGAAAAATCAGTAAATGTCACGCGTATGTATAATTTATGAAAACTTTTTAATTGCAAGCTCGTTTTTTAGCAAATATTTTTTATCTCGTCTACTTAGTTGCTTCTGCGTCATACTTATATATCCTGATATGTGAGATTATCCATCTGTAAATACGTTAAGTTTACAGCCAATCTGTTGTCTAGGAATTCGAACTCACGATAAGATTCGATTTATCCGCACACTATCACGCGACATTGAATATTCTTCAACAGAAATTCAAGCCCTAAAAACAATGTTCTGGAAAAAAAAAACGGCTATTGCATCATGGAATTTTAAGATGTCTCTTTTTCTACATTAAACTGATCTTTGCAACACAGTTGAACAAAATAAAAAATAAATTTGCATTTTCATTCCTATCTTTTTTATCGTTTCAATAAAAAATAAAAACTATTAATTTATTAGGTGTAAAAAGAAATCCATTATTTTTCCATTCAATTTCATGCAAAAATAATGAATTTCTTTTTACTACACCTAATATATAATTAAGTTAGCACTATCATATGAAAAAAAAGTACATATCATAAAACATATTTCTTTAATGTAATTCAGTTATAGTTCCTTGAATTTTTTTATCAAATTAGTCTAACACATTCTTAGAATGAATTCTCAGAGAAATCATTTCCCAACCACCACACATTCTGTACTAATCAACACTTTAAAATATTAACTTCATCTAATATCTCAATAGATTACGTCTTTCTGATTTTATTGCTTTATATTACTGATTAAACTCGATTTTTATTGCTATTTTTATTGAATCAATCAAACAGAACAAGAAAATTACGAATAAGACAACAAGAAAGCAAAAAATTTGTAAGTTTTATTTGTTTGTGTCGTAATATGTTAATTTAATAGACATAAGTTCAAGTCAGAAAATCGATTGCGTTGTCACATTGTCGCGGTGTGGACGACTGGCGAACGATGCGCATATAATCGCGAATTCAATTCAATTCAATTCAATTTGATTTGATTTTCTCTGTCGCGATTATTATGCGTATGTTACACTGTTAAATCTATAGTGTCAAATTTAATCTTAATGTGACATAGTGTCAATTTGACACTATATAATGTTAAATTGATATTGTATAACGTCAAGTATAACTATTGTTTTAGTATAAAATAACGATATATTTAGTAGGAGCAATGGCGACTCACGTTAAGTAAAATTTGACACTATAGATTTAACAGTGTAACATACGCATAATAATCGCGACAGAGAAAATTGAATCAAATTGAATTGAATTGAATTGAATTCGCGATTATATGCGCATCATTCGTCAGTCGTCCACATCGCGACAACGTGATCGACAATGTAATCGATCTTCCGACTTGAACTTATGTCTATTAAATTAACATATTACGACACAAACAAAATTTACAAATTTTTTGTTTTCTTATTTTTTGTTGTCTTATTCGTAATTTTATTGTTCTGATTGATTCAATAAAAATAGCAATAAAAATCGAGTCAGAAGATAAAGCAAAAATTAGATTAAATTTGACACTATAAATTTAACACTGTACTGATTTAACATTATGTCGCGTGTCTGCTAATTAAACGTTTGTGACGCGGCGGTTTGTGAATACCTAAAGACAATGGTGGTTTTCCGAGAGTTCAAGCTATCTTCTGAAACAGTATTCCACTTCTAGATACGGGTGAACATAACGCTCGATCTTGAAAATATAATCGTCACTGTATGTTATAACGAGTATCGCGCGAGTTCTCATAAAAGAATAAATAAGTATCTACCATTCACGCATTTGCTATTTTATACAGCAATTACTCTTTTTCTTAAAATAAAAATATTGAAAGAGATAAATTTAAATTTTTCGAGACATTACTATGACAAACTTGCTTGAGAAATTCACATTTTATAATTTTAAAACACGAATAACACGCTTACCATATATATTAGGTGTAGTAAAAAGAAATCCATTATTTTTGCATGTAATTGAATGGAAAAATAATGGATTTCTTTTTACTACACCTAATATATATATATATATAAGGTCTTTTTTTTAATTCATCTTCTACCAAACCTATATTCGTTAATAAAGTGACTCTATCTCTTCTTCTTATCGGAATTGTAAGTATTTAAACTCAATTTTCAAGGTCACACAGTTCGATAAGAAATTATGACAAGTACAGCCTTTTTATCGCACTTGCTTTACACTTGATATTAACTTGACATTATTCGTGCGAGCTCTCCTCGCACACATCTGTAATAATATAAAATAATTAATACTTTATTTTTTCCAGACACGAATATAAATATAATTTGTGGCATATTGTGCTAAGTATATGCTATTACATAAGTAATATTGTGTGTGTGTGTGTGTGTGTGTGTGTGTGTGTGTGTGTGTGTGTGTGTGTGTGTGTGTGTGTGCGTGTGTGTGTGTGTGTGTGTGTGTGTGTGTGTGTGTGTGTGTG
>Ga0157363_1002287_pt1 | contig 16803 bp, 14 predicted proteins | sample AttsexASBM1_FD_111477 | JGI IMG/M metagenome (GOLD analysis project Ga0157363, IMG submission 111477) | Fungus gardens microbial communities from leaf cutter ant in Ribeirão Preto, State of São Paulo, Brazil - Atta sexdens ASBM1 | ecosystem: Host-associated > Fungi > Mycelium > Unclassified ... | reverse complement strand
TTCCTCTTTTTTATACTTAATAATATGGATTTTATACTTAATAATAATGCTCCGAAAAAGTGAACACCCCGATTTTCTTGTCGCTTGACATACTACTATATTTTGATGCCCTGATTACACATATGATAAAGAAAATTGTCGACAATGTCAATTTTCAAGGTCAAATATTTAAAAACCGATTTTTTTCTAGCGTTTCACGTGCGCCTCTAAGCAAGGGTGGAAGTGGGAGGAAGTCATTTCGCATGGAAGTCATATGCCTCTAAGTAGGGAGGGGGGGGGGTAGAGTGGGAGTCGCTTCGCGTGGAAGTCATGCACTCCTAAGCAAGGGGGAATTGGGGTGCGAGTAGTTTCACGTGGAAGTCGTGTGCCCTTAAGCTGAGGGGAAGGGAGTCACTTCGTGTGTGAAAAATCATAAAGAAATTGTACATCCATCTTTCAGCACAACATGTACTGACAAACATGCTGAGTAGTGACGCAAATTGCGCAGCAAATCGTCAAAATGACCGTCAAAATGACCTCAGTAATTTTCATTATCATATTCGTAATCAACATACAGTAGTATATCAATCGACAAGAAAATCGAAGGGTTTACTCTTTCGAAACTCCATTTAAATATCCTAATGTTACAGATTTCTCTTCTTTGAATGCTGTGTGTGAACGCAAGACTTCTAAATACTATTTTTTAAAATATATTAATCGCGAGAACATTTTTTTGGTACATATTTATGTTACTTTAATTGAAACGTACTTGTACTAGAAATAGCGATCATCAAAGATCACACAATAATTGTCTGAAGTCTTACAAATTAATTATTAAAGGATGGTAAGAATAACCTTCCTAAGAACAATTTGATATCTCGACAGTACAATATTTCTTGAAGTAACGTTCTTTGTACATCTTAATAAGGAAAGGGAAATCAGTGGAGAAAGAGAAATTAATTTTTTCAGTGGGAGGAGAAAACGTTGTTTACAGCAAGGAAGAAAAATGTCTACAAACCGATCTATGTCACTTTACATATTTATACTGAAATCTTGTCTTTTTATGTGTTCCGGATTATCCGTTTGTAATAGGATTGTTCTAAATCTATGTTATTATTGAGAGTCGAGTTTGACCTGTCGTCGCGATCGTTCTGTTTACGCCCGTCTTTTAGTTAATCGCGATTTCCGTGTTGTGATAATCTGCTCTAGTAATAATAAGCTGCTTCTAATTGTGATTTTCTGCTCTCGAGTATAATTTTGTTGTCTATTATGTGCTTTTAATGCTAATTTCTATGCATCGAATAGAGTTGTTTCGTATTGCGATAGTCGGCACATTATTTTGTTAGTTTGCCTCGCGTTGTGCCCTGCATTATGCATGTAAGCTTGCTTCTCCGTTTTCGCGTCTTGTATTCTATCTTTCTCTCCGCATATCTGTGCTTGTACGCGATACTTCTGCTTTTGTGTTTCTGTTTATATCTTCAGCGTTTATCCTGTGTATCGTAACTCTAATTCTTAATTCTATATTGGGAGTACAAATAAGTTTCCGCCATTTTTTATCAAAAATTAAGCATTTATTGTAAAAGAACGGTACATAAAAATGTTTCATTCAAAATAATGACCATCGCTAACCACTACTTTTTCCCATCTTTCTGGTAGCATGTGGATACCGCGTCGGAAGAACGCTTCATCTTTTGAGGCTTTCCAATCATCGATACAATTTTTGGTATCTTCATATGATGTGAAATGCTGCTCAGACAGGCCATGCCTCATCGATCGGAATAAGTGGTAGTCGGAAGGAGCAATGTCTGAAGAATACCCCGGGTGGGGTAGAACTTCCCATTTGAGTGTTTCTAAGTAGGTTTTGACCGGCGCCGCAACATGTGGTCGAGCATTGTCATGCAGGAGAATAATTTTGTCATGCCTGGAGTAGTAGTGGGCGCGTTTTTCCTTGAGTGCTCAATTTCATCAATTGTGTTCGGCAGAGAGCCCCAGTAATGGTCTCGTTCGATTTGAGCAACTCATAATACGAAAAACTGATCCCACCAAATACACAACATGAGTTTTTTTCCATAAATATTCGGCTTGGCTGTCGATGTTGAAGCATGGCCATGGTCCCCATGATTTCCTCTTCTTATCGTAGTGAATCCATTTTTCATCACCAGTGACTATACGATGCAAAAAACTCTTTCGTTTATACCTGGCAAGCAGCATTTCACATGTGAAAAATCGGCGTTCAACGTTTCTCGGCTTCAGTTCATATGGAACCTAATTCTCTTGCTTTTGAATCATTCCCAATGATTTCAAACGATATGAAATTGTTTGTTGAGTCACTCCTAATGCAAGTGCAAATTCTTTTTGCGTTTGGCACGATCTTCACCCAATAATGTTTCCAATTCCGCGTCTTCGGCCTTCCGCTACGTTTTTTGTCTTCGACGTCAAATTCACCGTTCTTAAACTTTTGAAACCGACAATTCACGACAACTTCTCTCACTTAGGGCAACATCACCATATGCTTCTACAAGCAATCTATGAACCTCAGCTGCAGATTTCTTCAAATTAAAGAAGTAAATCAAAAGTTCCTGCAAATGAAGCTTATTCGGCTCAAAACTCACATTTTCGTACAAAAAAAAATATATGATGCTGATACAAAATCGCTAATATTTCAAAGTTATGGTATTGCCGGATGTTCAATCTTACGATATGTTGTTTTACATCAAACAATTTTAACTATAATTTATTAATGGCGTCGTCTTTTACAAACGGCGGAAACTTATTTGTACTCCCAGAAAATGAAATAGATAACAATTATTATATATTTAATGAACCGAGTTCAATTAATGTCTGGTGCCTTGTTCCCTAAGTCGGATTTGATCTACTTCCGAATGACAACTATAACTTATTTCTAATGCCGGTTCAACGGTTCTTTTATATCATAAGATCCTATTTTCCGAACGATCACCTTCAGAGGTGGCGAATGTACGGCAACAAAATATTCCCGACAGCGTACAATAATAATAATTCGTGTTCCGAGCAAACATTTTCCATGAGGGCAACATCAAATTCGAACACGATAATCCGAGCACACGATACAATTATAGCTATCGGTTCGAAACAGGCAGAAAAGATACAAAACAAGACGAAAAATGAAGCGATGTTGCAAAAGAGACGAGTGCGGATCTGTAGCTAATAAATTCGGTTAACGACAACACTCGGGCGGATGGCATGTGGCTCGTAATTCTCCGGATCTTGATGGCGGCCATTATACCGGCCGCTTGCAGCCACGTGAGTTTTCACGCGCGATCCATCCAACGCTACGAACTCGGTGATCGGCAGCTTTACAATAATGACGGTATTCGTTTCACGATATCCTCCTCTGGTCCTCCTCTGTCCTCGCGACAATACTGAATTGTGAACGTGAAAATTCACTGCTTTTCGACAGCTCACTGCTTCTCGAATTTTCTCGGCGGGGAAGTTTGCGCTCTCTCACAATCGACGACGGCTCAACTACAGAATGAATGCCGGGAGCTTTTCGTGGATTCACGCAGGTCTCTCCGCTAAAAGGGGCCACATCACATGCCAATGGACTCCTGTCAATCACGCGGTCCGGTGTATCGTAGTAATCCGTACGGGATCTCATATAGATTCTGCGAATCCTTACGTCTTAGAGCGCGTAATATAAACTCCCATGAACTCCTGTTTCGCTGGTAACCACTAAATTATTCGGGCTAGCACGGGATGTCTTGGCAGTTCCTCCATCGGCTCCATGTCGGGGTATTTATATCTCCGACTGACGTTTGCACTGTTCTGTGGAATTTTCGCCTTCCATCGCTCCATTCTGTAAATAGCGTGCAATATAACAAAGTTCAAGACAGCAGCGGATTAACAAATACATGAAATTTTACGATCTGTGCGTCTGGATTTCCTGACGAGATTCCCCAAATCCGACGTCACACCTTTGTCCTTCTTGGCGCGGTGGTCCTCCTTTCAATGGTGGATGAGACGAGATCACAAAACGACATTTCAGCCACTGCACATTCACTGGTGACTTTAAGTCTAAGTACGAGACTAACTAATAAAAAATTAAGTTCTTTACAGAAGAAATAGACAAACGCAGACAAATGAGTGAATAGCGCACGTTCGCATGTGCTCTCGCATGCGCGCCTGCTTGCGCGCTCGCCTTCCGAGCCGGGAGAATTCAAGATTCCCCGCAAACATTCCGCGAAAGTGACGAACAAAAATTATCACGTTACAATACATATGACATTAATAATAGGAATTACTGTACTCTATCTCATATTTTTTGACATACCGCTGGGTATATAGAAATAAATTGAATCGAAAAAAAATTCTATGTCATTTTGAAATTTTTGTAATAATTATTGAAATATTAATTTTTAAATGTCGCTGCACGCATTCTCCTAACTATACAAATATACGTCTATTAATCATAACTATATGCGCGGAAAGTTATTTATTATTTACGCAATGGTTACGTACAGCAAAGAAACTTCTCTGTGCATTCGGCGATGTTTAAAAATTAATATCTTGTTAATTATTCTAAAAATTGCAAAATATAGTAGGAAACTTTTCGACAGTTTAGTTCGATCTACTTGATTACAAGCGATGTCAAATGTTTAGGATACCATGTATTGTATATTATAAAACATATCCATTTTATTGTTAATAAAAATCTAATTATTTATGAAAATAAAAATTTTTGTTAAATTGACATAGTTTTATAAAAAAAGTTAACGTTATTTTGAAATTTCAATCAGAAATTTCAATCATGAACATGCATTTTCTTTCACTTCAATAGCTTAATACTTCGGCATGAAAAATTGAAAATAAAAGTTATTTCGAATATGGAGACATTGGCAACATCACATGGATTAATTTTATAAGATTACAGTTTAATAATTGTATCTTAAAGCTCCTAAATACTCAGTCAAGAACTCTGCGTTGACGATGGCAATACAGAATCAGACGGCGGCCTGATGAAACCAGTAGCCACATACAAGCACGAGCCCATGTACATATGCTCTCGGCGCGCCGAAGGCGAGCACATGTACATGAGCTCGTGCTTTTGCGCGCGCGCGTGTGTGTACGTGTGTTTTAAGCGATCTCGATTTAGTTTTATCGAAATTGTCTTTATTTACAAATGACATGCATAAATTAACGTGACATTACCTATGACGTCACAATTCTAACATAGCCGCGGCGATTATTCAAGAGCCTTAACACTTTTATGCACAGAATAATAGGATTATCAATTGGTGTATCGAAAATACATAGTTGATATTCAATATAATCAATCATCATAATATCACAATAAATTGTACAAATTAGAGCTAATATATGGTTTTTATTTATGTTCTTTATAAAAATTTTGTTTTTCTATTTATTCATACAATATTCAATAATTGATCAATGTTTTGGCTGCTCTTTACAACCATTTTCAGAATAATCCAACATAGATTTATGAATAAATAGAAAAAGAAAGTTTTTTTTTATAAAAGACACAAACAATAATCATGTATTAGCTCTAATTTGCTCAATTTATTATAATATTATTTTAATTATCTAGAGTTCTATGAAAAATTTTACTAATCTTTGAAAATTATGCAATTTGTAATATGCATCTACATATCTTTTATATGAAACAATCTCTTCTCTCTCTCTTTGGGTTTATGCGCACGCATTATTGTTCTTTTGAAGTCAAAGTCCCCACATCTGAAATACCTCATACATGCTGAGAAACGATTAGCTAACGCAGATAAAATATAACAGTTGCAGTTAAAATATGTTCTTACGATAGGGACAGTTAATGTCGTTGCTATCAAAGCTCAATTTATTATCTACTAAAATTTAGGCGTTGCAGCGCCAATTTACTGCTATAGTAAAATGACGTTCATCTAAAGCTATGAATATAATTCCAAATGACCCCCGCCCGATTAATTTGAAATTTTGCACATAAATTCTACTCAATGTAAAAAATAAAAAACACATATGGTAATCTTAATTTCGGGAAATGAAAAAAAATTACTTTATTTTACAACGCTTTTTTTCAGATAGATCTTGCTTCGCGTGAAAAATCGTGCCCTCCTTGGCAGGGAGGGAAGTGGGGAGGGAATTACTTCGCGTCGAAATCATGCGTCCCCTAAGCAGGGGGGGAGAGGTGATGTGGGAGTCTCTTTGCGTGGAAAGTCGTATTTCTTTAATCGGTTTAAATTTTAATCAAATATCGTCATATGAAAAAGAATTTTTTTATTTTCCGCAATTGAGACTACAAGTTTTTGTATTTTTACGCCAAAAATAACTTGCATATAAAATTTCAGATCAATTGCGAGCGGAAGTCACTCGAAACTACACCCAAAAATATTAATCTAATTTCTTTTTTAAACAGAATAATAATATTTCCTAGTCATTGTTCGATTTCGAAAGTCGTGACTCATGATTCCCGCGAATAGTCTATGTAATCGGCAACCCTCTTCTAGTTCTCCCTGTCCTCCATTCTTCTCATCATCTCCGTAATGAACAAGTTTGTGAGGTCTATCACCTGATCAATAAATCGATTAGGTGACTTTGCCCTCCGCCTTCTACTGTTTACCTTTCCCTATATAATCAGTTTTTCCAAACCGTCCCTTCGAATTACATGTCCGACAAATCTCAAGATTCCTTGTTAGATTCATGCCATTCATATTGGTACAAGACGGTCCATATCTTTTATTTTGAGTTCCCTCAGGATCGATCGGTTCGTACGATGTCATGATATTTGTATCATTTGCTGATAGCATGTCATTTCGAAGCCCTCGATTCGTCTCCTGCTGACCGCCTTGACGTTCACGTTTCTGATCCGTTTCTGATTTCATGATAGATTAAAAAGATTAAAAATTTCACTGATCTCAACTTTGTGAATTTAGTTAACTTAATTGTTGGCGATCTTGCTGCGCGCACGATGAGCTCGTAATGGCGTGGTCACGCGATCACCATCCAAGCGTTTCCCGCGGTATTAATGCTTCGAGGGCACTTGATCGAGAAAATAATATCTTCTCTGCTTTCCAAACTTTTATTAAATATGCCTCGAGCGCGGGCGAACGTGTTTCACAGCGGATACGGAAAGGATCTCAGCGGTAGCGCGACGATATCTTTCCACGAGACGAGACACGCAGTCGACTAGACAGATCCCATGATGATCTGATCTTTTCCAATCGATTACGCGTGACGCACGCGTCGTTTAGCGATCGACGTCTCGTGGATTGATCGATTTTTCGTCGATGCGATTAGGCGATATAACCAGACGCCATGAATTATGGTGATACCGAACACGCCGCCCGCCTTGAAAGAGTTGACTTTCAATGTGACATACAAGCATGAGTTCGTTAGCGTAAAACGCGAATTGTTCTGATGCGATTTAGTATCATATTCAGTTATTGCACTGAAAATCAACACGGATTAACATCTAAGTACGCAAGCGATATAATAAGTAAGAAACAATATAATAAATCATTCTTATTTGAAGGTAAAAAGAAACTTGCGCGAGATACGATATAATCAAAAGGTAATAGCTAAAGACACTTAAAACTATGTTTAACGCATCGACTAGGTTTAAATTGGTAATATTGATAGTTTAGACAGTGGCCTCACGTAGGCCCTTGGTCTTGACAGTTGCGGTGCGCGCGATGCCGTCGGGACCAGGATGGACCTCCTGAACTCGCCTATTGCCCACTGCAGCGGAATTAGGTTCGGCTGCCTTACGAGCACAAGTTGATTAGTCGATAGCTGAGTTCCCATGTTAGCCATTGTTTCGGGCTTGTAGGAAATGAAGATATTCATTACTCCACCTGCGCCAAAAATGATGCCGGATTTGCTCTACGCATTGCCACCGTAGTAGCCTATTTTCGTTGACGTCGCTCAAGTCAACACAAGGAAGACCATTCAAAGGCGTACCAACTAAGAAATGTCCCGGACTTAGATAGGTCGTTAGGGTCGGCGCTTAATGATAAGAGGGGACGCGAATTGAGGATCGCCTTTCACAGAGGGTCGTTTGCATTTCCTCGAAGATCAAATGAGCCTTGCCCATAATCCGAGTCATATGGTATTTGGCAGATTTTACGGCTGCCTTCCATAGACCTCCAAAATGAGGCGCATTAAGCGGAATGAAGCTCCAAGAAATTTCTAATTCGCGAAGAAAATTTTTAATCTCGGACTGGACTTGTGAATCATTGTACATGTCGTAAACTCTTGTTTGTCTATGAGCATCTATGAAGATGGTCTCGTTATCTGAATATATGCGCGGGTCTATCTCTACGAAATGCGTAATGAATCGCTTAAAAGCAGCAATAAAGGCTTCGGACGTAAGGTCACTTACTAACTCTAGATGGACCTCTTTCGATGAAGCACACAAAAAGAAACGTACACTTTGTGATTGCGCGTTTCGACGCTTTCCCTCGCGTAACAAGAGCGGCATAATACATCGCAGCGAGAGAAAGGTATAGATACGATAACTTGGCTGGTCGATAATGAGCCCATTAAGGCCTCTGATTGATTGGATTTTGCCTTAAAACAGATTACACATTTTTATATTATTCTACGTACGATGAATCGCAATGATAGCGGCCAAAAGCGCTGGCGCACGAAAGCCATCATGGCTTGCAAACCCGCGTGTAAGTTTCGTGTGTGTTCACGCTCTATAATTCGCTGGGTTAATATGTGTTTGCGTGGCAGGAGAATTGGATGGCACGCATTGAACGCGAGATTCGAATTTTTTAACTTCCCGCCAACTCGCATTAGTCCGCTTTCTAAAAACGGAGATAGCGATAAAATATCGCTAGAATATCGTTTACAATTTCGTGTTTGACTAGAGTTTATATTCGCGATAGAATGCTCGCTGTTGCACTGCTCTACAAATGCACTTTAAAGCAATAGATGTTTCAACGGGGGACACGAAAGTAGATACCATGTGCTCCCGGTGAGCCTTGGATAATTTTAAACAATATGTTATGATGTGGCATATTTTACCTAAATTAGAATATTTATTTAGCAAGTCGTCGATGATGCAGGGAAAATGGAAGCGGCTACGCGGATTTTCCTTTGTTCGGGAAGATCATTGTCTAAACGCGGAAAGACACTGGGCGGTTGTGCTTCATCCCATTTTAGAAATTCGGGGTCATTCCACCACCTCTCAACATTGATTATGTCATAGGGATTTAACCCTCGCGACAATAACTATATCGGCAGGATTGTCGGAGGACATGCGGCATGACACCAGCGTTTGATTTTTGTTAGGCGCTTTCACTCACCCTGTTTGCCACACAAACTGATCACCGCTGCGAGGGGGAGGTTATCCTGTTTAATGCAATCGTTAAATCCGTCCATAGATAAGTCGGGCATTGCGAGAGCTCTAAAGAGCTCTCTAACCTTGTTGATTAAGCCCGCTAATAGTAAGGCGGCCGATAACTCTAATCGCGGTAGCGAGACGGTCTTGAGCGGTGCGACGCGAGATTTTGAGCACAGTAACTTGGAGTGATGGTCGTTGATACCGAGCTTGGCGTGAATGTATACGCAGGTTCCGAATGCGCGTTGGCTGGCATCGCAAAATCCGTGCACTTCCACGATTGACTGATGAACATTGAATTTAACGCATCGAGGAATTCTTAGTTGGTTCAAATCACTCATCTGTGTTCTGAAAATAATTCAACGAGTGTGGATGTCCTGAGGAACGGACTCGTCCCATTGGATGGCCAATTGCCACAAATCTTGCAAGATGAGTTTTTTTGCAATCACAATGACCGATCCAGAAGGCCCAGAGGATCGAACATTTAGCGATCTCGGAAAGTATGACCCGTTTTGATTCAACGTGAATTCCTGTATCAAGTTTGAAAGAAATTGAAACGTATCCTGGTTCCATTGCATGCCCATGAATACATAAGTCCGTAGCGTTATCTCTGATGATAACTGGCGTACGGTCACGATTGTCTATTTGCAATAGTTCAGGACAGTTCGAGGCCCATTTGCTTAACTCGAATGCTCCTAATTTTAATAGTTGAATAGTTTCATCGTGAATTAGTTTTAACTCGTCGATTGTATCTGCTCCGGTGAGTATGTCATCGACATAAAAATCTCGAAGGACGAATGTTAAACCGCGAGTGAATTGATGACGTGTTGCTCGGCCAAATGCTTAAGGCATCTGGTGGTCAAGAATGACGCGGAAGCTATATCATAAGTGACGGTAGTGAGTTCGTATGTGTCAACATTAGCAGAGAGGTTGTTGCGCCAGAGAATTCTCTGCAGGCGCATCTGAGACGGATATACTAAAATTTGCCAATTTTTATGATGTCAGTTTATGATGGCATAAGTGAAAAATGGAAGCGCATTAAAATTGAGATCAAATCTTGTTGAACAGTCCCACTAGAAGCGCATCGTTTAACGATACTGCTGCGGCAAGATGCATCGAATACAACACGGATTTTCGATGTTTGCTCAACCATTTTGAAGACGCAATGATATGGAAGATAAAACGATATTGTTTCTTCAGTGGCTCTACGCGTCGCATATGCCGCAGTGATACATATTCGTCGAGAAACGCCGCGTATTGAAATTTAAGCATAAAGTCGCGCTTGAAATGTTTCTCAACCCTTGCCCTTCAATTACTTGAGAGCAGACTCACGCGAATCGCCAATGTTATTTATTGTAATATTTGCTCTTTGATTGGAAGCTTGACTGTATATCTACCTTGAGAATTTTGAGACACGTTATCTGAAAAGTGACGCTCGCAAATGTTTTCCTCCATTGTGTAATTGTGCGGTTGCGTGGAGATGTCGTCCATTTGCCAGGCATGACTGATATGTTCGTGTAATTCCGCATTGGTTACGGACGCGTGAAACGAGTGGACCTTTGACGCGGTCGATATGGTGCTGTCCAAATGACCCGCCAAAATCCAACCCAGTCGCATTTGTTGGAATGTTGGATGCTTGTCTGAAGACTTGACTTGACCGACGCATATCAGATTCCAAAACAAGTTTACTCCGATTAAAAGATCAATATCCGACGATATGTGAAATCGCGGATCAGCTAAGAGAATGTTGCGTGGAAGATTAAATTTGTCCCGCCCCAAAGAAAGTCGGAATTTTGTCAGTAATCCGATCAGTAACGATGCATTCGATAGCCGCAGTGTACGAATTGAGTCGCGATTGTAATTGGATTCTAATCACGTGATTAGACGAGTTACCGTGCCGTTGACGCCGCAGATCGAGACATTTGATGGACACGTTTCCAAACCGAGAGCTTCCACAAATTTCTTGGTTACGAAATTCGCTTGCGATCCGCAATCCAACAAAGCTCGACACGCCCTGCGCGAGCCGTCGCTGTCGCAGATGAGTACAACCACAGTTGAAAGCATGGCTTCTTCGCTATTAGATGATTCTGAAAGATAATTCGCTAAAAAGGAAGAGAGAGAAGTTGCATTAGGTACAATTTCCTTATCGGTATTGTTAGTCAATGGTCCGCGGCTGAGGGCATATGAAGCAGCGTATTGTGCTTTGCCTGGCAGATCTTGCATTGACTGGAAGTGCTTGATGCATGAGAAGAGGAGCGTAAGCAATTGACGCAGTTTGCGACTGCGAATTTCTGCGACCCTTTGTGATACTGGAAGCGCCATGAAATTTTTGCAATAATAAATGACGTGTTCTCCTTGATAGAAGTTGCATTTAGGTTTAACGGTAATCGCGCACGATAACCGCTTAGCATTTGGCTGCGGTTTTGCCTCGATTTTCCTTGCGGAAGTGGAGCTAGCCCTTGTGATAGGCTCGAGCACCTGCGACATCGATGAGCGATAAAATCTAACAGCTGTTTAAGCGATGGCAGCTCGTTGCCCGCTAATGAGATTCGCCACTCGCGTAACGTGAATGAGTCAAGTTTTGAAGTCAGAAGGTGAACGAGAAGATCATCCCAATGCATCGTGGGACGCTTCAATGTCTGAAGAGCGTGCAAATATTTTGTAGCGCTGCCAGAAAGTCTTCTGAGCTCGACTGCATTTTCCCTTGTCATAATCGGCAAATCGAATATAGCACTGATGTGAGTTTGAATAATCACGCGCTTGTTGTCATACCGCTTCCTGAGGATTGACTACGCGACATCGTAATTAGCGACCGACAATAAACTGATTACAGCGCTTGCATCACCGGTGAGTGACGCTCGTAAATACTGAAATCTTTGCGTATTTGAGAGCGAGGCGTTGGAATGGATAACCGAGTTGAATGTATCGAATCATTTATCATATTTGCCGGAGAATGTTGGTAGATTTAGCTTAGGCAACCGAATGTGCGTACTACTATCTGATTCGCGAACACATAAGGAGAAAAGATGGACGCTCGCAATGTTGGCGAAAGGAAAATGAGCTCGCGGATTCTATTGGATAACGCATAGAACGCTTCCTCGAAGCCGTCTCGATTGCAGCCTTCGGATTCATCTAATGATTCTAGACGCGATTGCATCGTTATATTCCACCCAATATTGCTCGAGTTTCGCCTTCCGCTCTTCGAGTTGAGCCACTATTGACGGGCCATTAATGGCGGCGATTGACTCTATACATAATATACATAACATTCTGATACGCGTACATGATGCCTTTATGGTCGCTGTCGTTTAAGTATCATCGCTTCTGACTGGTCGATCATCTTGAATGTAAATGCGCACGCATACACGCAACGGACGGGGCGAAGAGAACTTAGTTGGCAACGGAGACAATGGTCTTCCTTATCTTGTTACGCACGCAATTAATCCTAGGAGGGAATGCGATAGATGCTAAATGCCTTCCAATCGAACGTTGTTGGACGGAAATGTTCCTCTCGCAAATGATGTCGTTGACTTCCGTTGCATGTCGTCTGGATTGGTCTTGTTTTCCGCCGTCGACAGGATTCTGCTCGTAAAATATTGATTCTTCATCAGGATACGACGTAATATGAGCCAGGCTGCGTCTCTGATGCTTAGACACGGGCCTTGCGACTGCTTTATGAATTGTGTGCTGCCGCTTGCATTGATTTCTGATGCTGCGACGCTTGTTTCGTCTCGAAGAGATATCCTTGTTTGACTGCCAAATTGCTGCTCGCCACTTCACTGAGGTCAAATACTTGACAATATCCGGCTCGAAGGACCAAAGAAATGTTGGCGATCTTGCTGCGCGCACGATGAATTCGTAATGGCGCGGCCACGTAATTACCATCCAAGCGTTTCCCGCTGTATTAATGCTTCGAGGGCACTTGATCGAGAAAATGATATCTTCTCTGTTTTCCAAACTTTTATTAAATATGCCTCGAGCGCGGGCGAACGTGTTTCACAGCGGATACGGAAAGGATCTCAGCGGTAGCGCGGCGATACCTTTCCACGAGACGAGACACGTGCAGTTGACTACACAGTTAGAGCAGCCATGATGATCTGATCTTTTCCAATCGATTACGCGTGGCGCACGCGTCGTTTAGCGATCGACATCTCATGGATTGATCGATTTTTCGTCGATGCGATTAGGCGATATAACCAGAAGCCGAATTATGGTGATACCGAATAATAATCCTTCCGCAGTTTTGCTAATTAAATATTTTTGCCATTCTTATTCTTTTTTTTATTTCTGTCTCACAATCTTCGTTGTTGTGAGTTCCGAGATATGTCGTTTTTATTTCTATCTCCCTTAGTGTGTTCCCGGCAACATCCCCGCTTTATCCACTATCATTAAAGAACATTTTGTTCTGTTTAATTTTAGGCCCGCACTGACTTCTTCTCTGAAACAGTTCTGTCATCTCCTCTCCCAAGGATGCTAATAAGATGATATTGCCTGCATGGCGTAGATTGTATATTTTTCTTTCCATTATTGACATTTCTCCCGTCCAGTTTTCTATTGCCTGATGATCCATTTTCCGTAAATGTTAAATAAAAATTGGTTAGAGTACACATCCCTGTTTTACTTTTTGCTGACTATAAATTCTTGAGATGTTAAATCGTCCATCCTGATATATACTTTGTTTTTTGTATATAGGTTTTTAATTAGCCATATAAGATGTTTTGATACTGCCATTTCCTGGAGTACCGTCCACAAATGGTACCACTTGTCGAATGCCTTGGTGTAATCGAGAAAGCAAAATAGCACAGGGACGTCGTAACATTTCTCAATTATCTTATGTTCATTAGTTGCTCTCTCATTCCTTTTTCTAGCATAAATCCTGTCTGTTGGGGTGCAATTTGGGGAAGTAGATATGGCTTCAGTCATTCCTGTATTACGTATAACATAATTTTGCTTGCATGTAAGATCATTGCGAGTTCACAGTTCAGTAATTATCACAATAGTCTCTAGTTCCCTTTTTTGTATAAAGGTATATGAATTCTGTTCAATCTACTGATCACATTTCTGTTTCCTAGATCTTATTGCATATTATATGTAACATCTCAATTGTTGCTCCCTTTGTGGCTGTTAGCATCTTTGTGCTGATTCCATCAGTGCTCATCGATTTTTGGTTCTTTAATCTCTTGATTGCAGCTTCTATTTCCTCTTTCAAAACTGAGGATTCCGCTTCTTCCTATCTAGATCTCTTTCCGGAGATTTCTTCCCCCAGAAATTTTTGACAGTATGATCGTCACATATCTCTATGATCTCTTTTTTGTTATTATTAGTCTGTTTCCTCGTTTATCTCTTATAAGGAACGATCTCAACTGAAAAGTCTGGATAACGATTTCCACTTCTTGAAAAGGTCTCTTGGCTCATTTTTTTTGAGAGTGTTTTTCAATTTCTTCGCACATTATCTGTATGTAGGTTTTTGTCTTTCCTTATTGATATATTGATTTCTTTTGTAAGTTGCAATGTACATATGTCATGAGTTTCCTCCCCTTTTGCTTCAATATCTTGATGCTTTTTGAGTAATCAGATTTCATGAGAGATCCATGATTTTTTTGGCGTTTTTGCTTCCTTAACGTTGTCTGCTGTTTTTTGCATTATTTCTTTGGTTCTCTCCCATAGTTCATTTGCGGATGCATGCTATCTTTCCAATTTGTCTATTTTGTTTAATTTTTCTATGATGGAATCAATGTATTTGGTGTTGTTCTTCATTTCCCATCTGTTCTACTTTCTTCTAATTTTTGTTGATTTGCGTAATTTTAAGTTTATTTATGCTATTAACGCATTATGGTCGCTCCCGTAATCGAGGCCTGGATCGAGATCTTAATGTTTCGAAGTGTGCAATCTTGCTCTGATGAGTACATAATCAATCTGATTACGGGTTCTTCCGTCTGGAATTCCATGTATACAATCGTTTTGGATGGTGCTAGAAATTCATATTTACAGAGACTGGCTATACATCATGTATACACATCGCTATTGGTGAAGGAGTGAGATGGTCTATATTCCTTTCTCGCTCAAAGAAATTTGATCAAATCTTTATGGCCACTCATTGATAAAAGGATCTCTAGTATTTACTATGTATAGGTTATTTGCCGCGCAGAATTTGATCAACATTTCTCTTCATGCGTTCCAAGAACATATTTTCCTATTTCCTCTCTCAAATTATTGTCTGCGGTGGTATCTCCGATTTTGGCGTTAAAGTCTCCTATGATTAACACTAGCTCCTATTTGGGTATTTTTCTCATTGTTTCACACAAAACCATAGAATTATTCATTCTACTTCTGTGCTAAAGTTGATCGGGGCATATATCTGGATGATATTGACATCCATTGATGTCGCTCTAAATTTGACCATTGCTATCCTATCACTGATAATTTTGTATTCCAGCATCGCGGCCCTGACAAGGATAATGGTTACTCCATTGATTGATTCGTTCAGATTGCTAAAGTATATCATTAAGTTTCCATTTGATGTTTGAAAGTGACCACTTTTTCTCCAATGTGTTCCCGCAATTATATCCATCTCCTTTAGACAATTTTTCAGAATATGTAATTTTCCCGTACCGTTTAGTCCTCTTACATACCAAATGCCCAGCCTTTTGTGTCTTTGTCTACCAGTCGTATACTTTCCACAAGGTGCTTGGTGACTCCCATGGCTAGTCGCCAATTTCACACTTGCAGTCATGATACTGCAGTGCCGGTTGCTAGCTAACTAACAATACTTGCAGCAAATATTATTAGTTAATATTATTAGTTAAGAATCTTAGCTGATATATGCTTCGCTTCTAGTGTTAATTGATTTCAATTATTTTGGCTATCAAATTTGATACAAAAATTCTTTTATATCAGTTACTGCGTTCGAAATTGATCCACGAAAAAAATGTTACATTAACAGCATTTGCCAATAACAATCTAAAGTCAACATTCAAAAGTCTTGTTCATTCAATAACAGTACTGATGAAATAAATAACATTTTTTAGACCAAGATAATGATGGTATATTTCTTAATACTGTAAATTAACAAGATTATTTTCAATTAAATGTTATTAATTTTGCATTATTTTTCTTTCCTGTAGTACTGAAAATCTATAATTCACGTATATACTGTGTCTTGCAGACACCCGTGTTATAAAGACATGAGCGCATTGCAGGAGCAATTGCCCTTCAATTATCTAACAAAATCTAGAGATTCCGATATGAATCGTCGCCGTGTCCGAATGTGTTTTACATTTGCCCTACTTTTTTATTGTACTCTGTGTTCCTTCATTAATAAACGTTTCTTGTTTCTCTTTTATTAGGTGTACAACTTTGCTTCCGCCGTTATTTTTCCGAAATTCGAGGCTTTATTGTAAAAAACTGGTTATACATTTATGATTCAAAGTATTGTCCATCGCTAGCCACTACTTTCTCCCATCTTTCGGGTAGCGTACGAATCCCGCGTC
>Ga0157363_1002285_pt1 | contig 16804 bp, 7 predicted proteins | sample AttsexASBM1_FD_111477 | JGI IMG/M metagenome (GOLD analysis project Ga0157363, IMG submission 111477) | Fungus gardens microbial communities from leaf cutter ant in Ribeirão Preto, State of São Paulo, Brazil - Atta sexdens ASBM1 | ecosystem: Host-associated > Fungi > Mycelium > Unclassified ... | reverse complement strand
TAAAATAAATACATCGAGAATTCATAACAGAAAATAGAAAGGTTAAACGATACATGAGTTTGTTCTTGTACGAAGGATTTTGTTTTGTATCATTCGCAGTGTAGATGTATTTATGAACTGTCAGCTTCCTCAAATGATTCACAAATTTTGCACCATCGTCAATGATTACGTTAATGATTTACATGTTTATAGATTTTTTAACTCAAGTCATGAACGTATGAAATATTGCTATAATTGAAGTGTGAGAAAGAGAAAAAGATAGAAAGAGAAAATTTTAATTATTTTCTCACTATGTCCATACATCATTATGTTATTTTTTATGTTTTATTATATTAACTCGTTATCATAATGTAACTAATTCTCTATTTCATTTTATATTTTAAGATTGCTGCTAGTGTCATATACTTATAAGATATTTTAGACAATAATAACTATGACAATCAAGATTAGTATTATCTGATATCACTTCTTTTGATGATCTATTAATGACAAATAATTTTTATGTGCGGAATATAATTGAAATTTACGTAACTATCAGGTGATTGCGTAACAGAACAATTTCTTTGCATTGGTGCAATCTCTCGCGTCATCCAAAAAAAAGTAACAAAAGAAAAACGGATCGCGATCTGCACTCGAACTTTTGCTATCAAATTTAAAAGGTCGCGACCCGTGCATGTGTACAGTGCGTGAATTAAGAAATACGAAATATTTTTTTCTCTTTTCCTCCCCCCCCCCTCCTCCCCCCCCTCTTTCTCTCTCTCTCATTCTATATTTCTTCTCGATTACATTCGACATAAACGATAAAAGTAAGCGTGATTATCCGATTGCTCTCTTTTCATAGAATTGCGAGGTAACAATCAATGGGAATCTATCAATAAATTGCATTCATCAGTCAATAAAATCTTATCAGATGCAGATCCGGCATATGGGGGAAGACCGGTTACATTAATGGATAAAATCACGGATAAAATAAAATTGCAGTATTATAATTGACGTATCGAGGAAAATTATTAATTGTGTTCATTGCATTTAATTAATAACATCTTTCTCAAAAATAATTTGTTCTTTTTTGTGAATTTTTATTGAATCGCGAATTCTTATTTGCCAAAGGTGCGATTCTTCCCATTATACATTCCCATTTATTGTCACGTAATAAAGATAAATCCAACAGTTATTGTGCGCACAAATGCGCGCCGATCAAATGAATCAACATAGAATCATGGATATGACGCATGATGCCTTTGATGCGAGTCTTGCGATGCGAGCAATCTGTCTCCTTCCCTTTCCCAGAATCAGAGGGTAGCAAACAATACGATCCAATGCGTGGATCATTTCGATCGGTGAATGAACCCTTATCGTCGAGCAAGCATCGAATATGAAGAGAAAAGCGCTAATAAAAGAGCAAAAGTCGCGCGAAATCCAAGTTATCCCTCATTCGTTATTTAATTCAATTAATCTCACGGCATTATTATTATTATTGTTTAAATGCCGGCATCTTATAGTTTTATCTTTGTATTAATTATTGTATGATTTATATGAAAAGAAAGAGAAAAATACTAAAATATGGACTAATTGCTAAAACTGAAACAACTAGTAGACGATCAAAGACTGAGGAAAATTGATAATATCGAGAGAGAAAGAGAAATCATGATGAAAAGAGACGATTTTAGGATCTTTAGTACCTAAATTCATAGGCTCGTGCCCGAGATAAATCAACAAACATAGCAATGAGGGTGGGGACAATCTTCGCTTTCATATGGTTGTTAGCATAGGGTCAGGCAGTCTTCCGACGGTTGCGCTTTGTTTCGGGCTGTATATTAAGTATCGCCTACGCACACAAACCTGCGTGAAGCGGAATAGCTCTTAAAGCTTGCGAGTAAATATTTTTGCGCACAGGAAAGGACCGTACGTTTGCATGGATGCAACAGTCTGGGCATACGTCTTGGATAACGTTTGATCGTACCGCACTTTCGATAAAAATTATGTTTTAACATAAACATTTTTATATCGTTGACATACACATCGAGCATTATAAGCTAACTGATTCAATTTATTAATGCTCAACTGACCCTTATCCCCTTATTAAAATAAATCACAGTTTTAAAACATCCGGTATAAAGCCATTGTTATATTTTCGTTTTCCTGACTGTGAAAATATTATAATTTTAATTTTATTCTTGTTTCGTGTACAAAGCATGTATCATATTACATTTTATATATTTCACAGTACGGTAACTGAATGAATTCTCGGTATAATAAACGATGAACTTCGAGTGAACAATTTTCTATGCGAGATAACCGCAGATCTCGGAAAAAAAAATACGTTGCAATAGTGTCAACGAAACGAACTATGCAAAGATAATAATTTAACATTACATCGCGATTGATTTTTTAAACTAATCTTCTAACAATAAAGCGCCAATAGCACATCTCTATAACGCCACTTTGAAAAACACATCGAAAATATTTCGTGTTCGGCACTAGTTTATTCACTGACTTATTCTATTCTCAGCACTAAAACAATTTCACTCTTAAGAAACAAGAATTTTATCTAAAAACGAGGAAAGAAATATAGCTTATTCGCCAAAAACGGGAACTGGACAGATTTAAAGTAAACTCCATTCACATCAAACACATTCGTTCGTACGGTGCAGCGATAATGATAACAATAACGATTACTAACCTGGAGAGCGGACCACTGGGCGAATGCGGCGCGGAGGGGCCTTGATCGTGTTGGTCCTGATGGTGATGAGGAGTACCTGCGGCGTGATGCGTGTAAATCGACTCAATATACAGCTGATCGGATACACGCTCGGCTTCCTGCAATCCGTGATTGGTTTGCACCGACGGCGGTGGTTGCATAGCCGTAAGATGCGTAAAAGATTGCAATCTGCCCTGATCAGTGGGACTGTAACCGGTCTCCTGGGCTTGGCGATGTGGCGATGAGAGACCCTGATCATCATGCGGACTGTGGCTGGAGGTCGGAGAGCCACCAACGGTCCTCACTGATGGAGAAGCACCGCCAGTCGGGGGAGCTCCGCCACCGCGAATTTGATGTTGCAGATAAGATTCCTCGGACAACACATCCTCCAGATGGTGCGACGTATGATGATGATGATGATGATGATGATTGCTGCCACCATTACTAGACGTAGTATTTGACGAAGTGAGATTTGGGAAGAGTACACCTAAATAATCACCCCGTGCACCTCTCATAGCCGCGGTGATACTGCTCACTCCTCGATCCACGTCCTCGTCAGTTTCTTGATGATGTTGCTGCGGATCCTCTAGATGACGATGAGCGACGGCTGATAGAGCGGTATGCTGATGCACTTCGGATAAATGATGATGATGCTGCTGCTGTTGTTGATGGTGATGGTGGTCCGTTGTGGTTGATGAGAGTGTCTCGGTTCCGTAACGATGCATCGTGGAGTGAGGCATGTGACTGCCGGCACGGCGTCCCTCCGGCGCGATGGAGGCCTCCGTCGGGTGCCGGTTATCCCCTCCCTCGGGAACCGGGACCTCTCTCGCCCCAAGCTGAACATACTGTTGCGCCTGTTGGTGATGGTGTTGCGACGGCGGCTGCTGCTGCTGCTGCTGCTGCTGCTGCTGCTGCTGCTGCTGTTGACGATGATGGTGGTGTGCGTCGTGCTGTTGTTGATGATGTGGTTGGTGGGGCGACTGTGAAACCTGTTGCTGCGGCTGCTGCTCCTCCCTCATATCACCGCCCCCGAAACTTTAGGGGTTAAAAACAAATAGGAAAGATTTTTTTTATCAACTAACAGGCAAATATAAAATTCAATAACTTTGATTAATAATTTTCATCTCAATACATTTTCTCTCAATACATTTGAATGTATGTGTAAATATTTCTTATAGAGGTCGATTAATTGGTAATTTAATTGTTGAATAATAATATTATTCTTATAATTTTGAAAATACCTTTCTATTACATTTTTCATATCGTTTTAATACCATTGGGAAGCATAATAATAAAAATATCATTCTAGAATAAATTTAGAAAAATATAAAGGAAAGAAAAATAAATTTCACACAAATTGTAAACAGTTCTATCCGTTCCGAAACATAATATATAAAGGAGTATAAAACTCGGTAATTAAATGACATCGTTTTTACTAGCACTTTACGTATACAAAACATTTGTTTTAATTAGGATATTTGCCCTAACTCACTCACCTTTCATGAATTATGTGTGTAGGATGATAATCGAGCTCATGAAGGGTATAAGCAGTATTTGGATCCTCATTGGCATGATCGTCGGTAGCAGCGGCGACGGCGGCGACCGCAATAGCGACTGCTTCGGCACCGGTTGGCTCAACCATGGCGCCATTTTCCATTTCCGGCTGTCCCGCCTCCAGCACGCCCACACCGCTGTCCTCCTCTTCAGTCTCCTCAGTCGCCACAAATGCCAGCTGTTGCTGATGTTGCTGCTGCTGGTGTTGCTCCTGCTGCTGGCCGACTTCGTGTCCGATGACGTCCTCGCTCTTTATCGCCGTCGCCGCCACTGCTTTGTCCCCCTCCTCCTGCTTAACAATTGCCTCCCTAGTAGACTGCGACGCTGGTTCCGTAGCCCCGACATATCCGATCAAGACTATATAACCGTTAAACAAATTATTGGATATCTCATCCGATAGATTACGAATATATTTATATCTGAAACTTTATAAAATCCCAGCTAAGCACGTGCATTCAAAGTTTGTACTTTTCAAAAAAAAAACCCTAAATAACATTGATTAAATTTCCACCGAGGGTTAGAGTTGGATCAGAAATCAAGAATCAATCACAATCGAGCATTTCTCTCTCATTCGATTAAAAGGGGAATACTCGACTGTGGGCTAGTCAATTTCCACACTCCGACCCAACTCCTAACCTCGGTGGAAATTCAATCATTGAAATTATCAACAATGATTTTTGATATTATTTTTTATCTTAAATTTATAAATCTCATAATCACTAAATTATCACGAATACAGGATATTAACATTTCACATTTAATTGTCACAAACTTTTGCAGGCATTCTATTAAGGATTCTATTCTATTCTCAAAATGTTACGAAGATTATATCGTTGCTACTTTGTATTTTATTAAAAATATATATATATAATATATAAATTGGTTATTTTACAGTAATAAACAAGTATGATAACAAGTTGCATAATTATTTTACAAAGTTCCGAAACGTAGACTGATTCTCATATTACATTTGCGTATACATATAACATACAAACGTATATTTCTTCATGTGTAAAAGACAAACGACAAACAGTACGTTAAAAAAACATATTTGTTGGCATCGCATTATCTAGCATTACGAAATCTTCTCCAAAAGAAATATATTTCTGTTCTCTTTTATTTCTCAGCGCATAATTATGACCCTATATGTCTAATTTATTATCACGGTTCTTTTTTATGAAAAAAATAATATTAAGTGATGAAAAACTGGAACGAGGAAGATAATATATTTTTCTCAGTATTTTTCTTAAAAAATCTATTTCTATTAAATTAATCGAAAACTTTCTTATTAATTAAAATTAAAGTCCCGATTATATATGATACTTAGTAAATTTGTAAAATATTAATTATAAAATTTAATGTAACATGTAAAACAAAAAATTCTTAATTTAACTGACCAGCTGAAATGAATGGATTATTTCGGTTGCATGTTCGTTCTACTTTATAACGTTAGTAACTGCGATCGCATAACCATGCAATAAAAACCGCAGGAGTGTTGAAATCGATTGAGATTCGACAGAGGCGTAGGGTACACCACACCACGTGATGACACCGAGAAACTGTTGCTAGCCGGTGCGTTACAAAAATAACCACGTGCTCTTATCTACGCGTCGTTAGTAGTGGCACACGCACTCACGCACGGATGGACACTGCGTGCAAGTAAAAAGAAGCGAGAATGAGAGAGTGATAGAGGAAGAAAGAGAAACGAGGCTAATAAGAGTAAAGAAACGAGGAGAATGATTTCCCGAGTGGTTCTCTCTTTCTCTCTTGGGATGATAAAAATATTATTTTTTATCGACGAGGGATTCACATATCATGTTAGGACCAACCAGCACATATGTAGCAATTCTAATCTTGAATATTTATTTACTTAAATCTTATAATGTGTCAATTCTCGAAAGTTCTTTATATGCAACAAATAATTGAAACGAAATGCGGTATACTGCATGTACGCTCTTGCGCTCTTAATAGACCATTGTCTGACCTCGAACGATGTAATATGGGTCGATCGTGACGATTTGATGCGTAACTCGATTGTCCACGCGGCCGCTGAGTAATCGGTCGTATGAACGTGCGACGCACGAGGGAAAACCTCAGGAATGTCACGTGCGTCCCGTAAAATCGATCTAGCTCGTGAAACTTTGTTCATCCGACAAAGTTCAGATATCATTACGCATTTATGACTGATATTTATATTTCTATATAATTAAAAAAGAAAAAGTGAGAAAGTTTCGTTTAAAACTGTCTAAATTACATTATCATGAATCAACATGTATTTGGCGCACATAGAAATTCTTATAACTTTGTTTTATCTGAGGCTTATTATTTTTTCATCCGAAAAATAATTAAAATTAAAAATAATTAGTAAATCGCAACATCTAAAGTTATCGTAATTTTATTTATCTGTATTCACTTTTTCATAGTTTTCATAGTTTTCATATTACACGAAGTATTAAAAATTTATATATATATATATATATATACATATATAAATTAATTTAAATATTAATATATAAAATCTGAAGAATTTTACATGCGCGTACACACGTTATCTTTATATGAATCCGAATGATAAAGTATCTTTCGCTCGAAGAATGCATGGATTCGATTTAGTGGTTTTATTGAAGCTACCGTAATACCCTACATCATCCCTGAAGGCAGTATATCGATCGTTTAACATTGAATCGACCTTATTGACATTACCTAATCGAATTGGAAAGGTCAGGCTCATTGGATTATCGCTGCCGCTCGGCGAATCCTATTAAAAAACATATTTTTGCACAAAAGGTCCAAGTACAGTTTGCTTTGACCAACCTCTGAAATAATGTAAATAAAATGTACGTACAAGGTAGTCTGACGCGTTACCGATAATACTGCCTGCCAAAGATTACTCTTTTAACATCAATCAAAAAATAACATGCGATTATGAGAATTGTATTTAATTAATTTTATATTTTTAAATAAATTTTAAATTCAGTTTCACATTATTATTTCCTTATTTAGTACGTCTAACGTATTCTACGTATTCTAGATATAATTAATTATAATTACTTTAAAGAGACAAAATATTTTTTCTAAGAAAAAAAAATTATTTCTTTAAGAAGTAATTCAAAATTTTATTTTATTCAAATAATCTTATTTTATTCGTATCAATTAATAATTAATTAATTAATAATAGTTATTTTCACTCTTTAATAAATAAGAATTTTATTTAACAAGAATACAAAAGAAAATATATACTGTAATGTAAAATATATACTGTAATGACGAACAAAATAATTATGCAAGTATAAGAATTTTGTAAGAACTTTGAATAAAAGATTTTAAAAAATCGATGAAAAGGAATTAGTCGCCTCTGTCATATTATCTACAACGAGAAGAACTGCAACCCCGATTAATCATTCACTGAAAAAAATATATATGAACAGTGGTTATATGGTTGCAGCGAAGACCTTTTTCATTGTTACAGTACAAATGATCGATACGAACAATAAAAAAATGCGCGCAATCAATATATTTTGTTCTCTTTTTCTTGTACATACATCTTTTTATAAGTTTCTCAACTTCCAGATATTATAAAAATAGAAACATTCCGTAGATTACTCTTTATATTAATATTTTATAAAATCCATTTACGTTATTTGAAATAAATCTGTATTTTTCGATTTGTTGATTGCGAAAACGCAAAGTGCGCGCAAATGCATAGCTTTTGAAATTATTAATAGTATGAAAATAGATAATAGAGCGTTTATTATCCTTCGAGATATACGCGAGAATTAATGATACCGCTTTCCTGAACGGTAGCGAGTTTCAGAATCATTGGATGAGCGGAAGAGGTTTTGTACATCGAGGCCAGAGGTTGCTCTTATCTTTCAGACCCCCACAAAAACAGTCTCTGTTATCCGCAATATGAACGAACATGGTACGTATATATATATATATATATATATATATATATATATATATATATATCGATGCGATTTACGACGAGATTTTCAAAGATTGAATAGCCTCTTTATCTCTATCTTTCGAGCCCTGATCTTTCTCATTTTATTTCCCTTCTTCTTCACTTTCACATTTGACAAAACTCGTAATTTATAATACGATAAATTTAAATAAATGATTTGTTCAAATAAGAATTATAATGGAAATATGTGGATACTCACATTTTATCTTACTATTAAAAAAAAAAAAGAAAGAAGATAAAGATTTAAGAGCAGTATACCTATATATATAGTAGCAGTATATATAAATATAGAAACCATTTTTATATATTTTATAATTTTATTAATTTCCTTCTTACCCACATTAAAATTTCACAAGACAAAATTAAGGTGTTTCTTACAAGAACAGGGAAGAACAGGGAATGCATTGTGAATAGGTAAGATGAGGTAAGGCAAAGTGGTTGTTGGATAGGTACGACGGGCTAAATATGGTTGCATTCTGCCTATTTCCGATAAGAAGAAAAAGGCCAGGTGTGTTCGCGTACATCATCCACGAGGGTGACATATTCTCGGCACATCATTCGTAAAACTATAATTTATAATCTGCAATCGACATATATGCACGCAAAGAATGCAAAAAATGATTCACAGTGATTGAGTCACCTGCGTTTATTCGAAAAGGCACGTATAAAAAAATGATAAAGAGAAATGTATGTATCATCGCATGACGATCAACTTATTATATATTAAATAATTAATATGTATTAAATAATAATTTTTTTATAAAATTAAAAATCCAAAATATCTCAAAGTGAGGCTAAAACATTCTGTATAATATTATCTTTAATAACAATATTATTGTGTTTTAAATTTATTTTTAAAAATAATTCTTTGTCTCTCTTTTACTTGAATGATTTTATTCGCAATGAATCAAAGACGAATCGTCATATTTGAAACTGCTTACTTTGCTTTATTCGCCATCGAAGTGTCGTCACAGTGTCTACCGCTGAAGCTGCACTAACGATTGCATGGAAAGGATGATTTTGTTAAAGTATCTACAAATATTAGCTAAATATAGATTTAAAAATAATTTTGTTGGACCATCAAAATAATTACGTCGAAAATTTCAAAAATAGTAAATAATGCTGCAAAAAAAATTTGACATTGTAGCAACCAGACTGAGTATTCTATATAATTATTTTGATGACCTATCCATCCTACAACAAAGATCTATCTAGCTTAAATTTTTAGATATTTCAACAAAATTATCCTTTTCGAGTGTAACTGCAAGTGCAGATTAGGCTATAACTATGCGACTCTTAAAAGGCGATAGAAAGCCCGCAATCGCGGTGTGTACTCCGCTCATCGTACGCACGCTTATGATAACTGCTGGCAGTAGAAATAGAAGATACTGTAATCGCTGTATAATCATACGTAACTCATTCATCCCGTGGCCCAAGATAGAGCTAATCTGCTTAATGTTACGTTTACTCGTATCATTGGCAATTTTTTTGTTAATTTTTGGCTGTCATAGAATATCTATATCAAGTATATAATAAAAATTAGTAGTATATATAAAAAATTTAATAAACTAGATTTATCGTTTCTTTATTTTTAAATGATTTAAAAATAAACAAACGATAAATCTAGTTTATTAAATTTTTTATAACAGCTAATTGATTGTAAAATTTGTTATATCATCAAAAGCATAATTTAAAGTAAATAAGAGTTTTAAAGTTTATTAATATTTACATTATAAATTTTCATAATCTTTCCCTTTTTATCTAATTTTCTAAAAAGTTTTTTACTTGAATATTTTTGAAAAAAGATAAGACATACACATATTTTTTTTTTATCATATATGTGAAGGATTTCCTATATAGAAATAGGATTCTTATAAACTTAGGATAATTTGTATATCAACATAAAACATGTAAATACGTAAACATTTTATTTCCGTATTGATGTTTTTTGTTGATTTTTAAGAGCCAGACACACACACACACACACACACACACACACACACACACACACACACACACACACACATATATATATATATATATATATATATATATAGAGAGAGAGAGAGAGAGAGAGAGAGAGAGAGAGAGAGAGAGAGAGAGAGTAAAATAGAAAATATCATACACGTATATAATGTACTTTCTATTTTACTCTCTTAGTGTGCATATTAACAATGTAAAATAAAATATTTCCTTTATATAACATTTTTTATAAATAAAAAAAATTATAATTAAAATAAAAAATTTATAAGAAAAAGTACAGTGAATTGAATAAAATTTTTTATTATTTTATCTATTTTGGAGGAAAACATAATTTAATTTTTACATTAGACAGAAAGTATACATGTCAATTACATAATTTTAATAAAGAAGGATTGATGTTTATACAAAACATCGTATAAACACAGTCATTGATCAATGTAAAACCACAAATAGATCGTGATAAATCATTCACGTTTTGTGATCACAACGACACCTCGGTATCTTAACGCAGAGCAGTACAAAACTACTACCTCAACCCGATAAAACGTGATAAGACCGATAAGGTGATACGAGACGGCACGCGACCACGATACGTGTTTCACACTTGCACGTGCAGACAGTGCGAAAGAAAAGAAGAAACTACTTAAGACATTTTAATATTACCGCGTCGATTATTGTCATTATATTTATATTTTTATCGAATGTACAATGCGATAATATCCTCTATCATAATAAATATAAAGAAAATTATCATTCAAATAAACTATGATTTTATGATAAACTCGTAAAATATTATTGTTATATAATCAAATTAAAAAATACAAAACTTCAATCAATATTAATATATCAAATAGAATTGATAGCAATCTAACGCCACTGTACGATAAGCAATAATTCATTCAAAACTTTTCTGATACTTACGAAGGTTGAACAGTTCTTATTTTCCTATTTTTAAATAGTTGCTATTTTTTTCTCCTGAGTTTAGAAATATGCATTCGATTAATTATTAATATACGATATATCACAGATAATTAAATTATCCCATCTATAGTATAAAAAATATTCTTAAATCATGTTCGTCTCAATGTTTAATTTCCATAATATTTTCATGACATCTTACGACATTGATATACAAATGAAATGAAAAGAAAATGGGACTAACCCAATTAGCAACTGCCAGACGAACAATGAGCTTTATCATGCAGTGTCTGCGCACAAAGAAGACGATGGTCGATGACGTGGGAAATAAGACAAAAGAGACGACATCACGCCAATGGAAATTTCGCTGCAGTTTCGAAGACTGCACAGTACGACAAAAAGGAAGACATGAAACAATTGCACTCTATTCTCCATCATGCTAACTTAAAGGCCTTTGAACTTTCTCTCTCTCTCTCTCTCTCTCTCTCTATTTTTTTCTTTGATTAATTACTATGGATTTAAAATAAACCAAATAAAATATAGCTAAACAAAAAATTAAATTTTTTTAATTTTTAAAATATCTCCATGAGAGAGAGAGAGAGAGAGAGAGAGAGAGAGAGAGAGAAATTAATGAGTTCCTCAGTTGATCAATAATTCGATATCAATGTAATATTATCAAATGTTTGAGAAACAAAAGAGCAAATATATTCTTTAAAAGAAAATTAATCTGTCCTGAAAATAATCGTATAAATATTTCTAAGGAAACAAATAAAATGCAAATTACCAAATCATATATTAATTATACTTCCCATAGAGAATCAAATTTTGATTAGTTTGTCAAATTTGTCAATAATTCGAAATATATTAAAATGTGAAACACAAAATTTTGCTAATAAACCTGCTGAATACACACATGTCAGCTGTTAACTACCTGACACAGGAAGCATCAGATTCACAATAACAAGCTTGAACGCACTTGCTACGCAAAAATAATGCGGTATGCATTAATATTATCTCGAAATTTTAGCAATATGCTAATTTTAAGATCATTATTACTAAAACTTGACATTTAAATATCATATTAAAAAATATTTGCGTACGTATTATGTTTATATTTTACGTTATCAAATTGATGATTTATTATATAATTACATTAATAATTTTTATATTTTTAATAAAAATTGAATTGCGAATCACTAATAATTTTATTTCAATACACATTAGAAAGTTTGATTAACGGCGAAGAAGACTTAAACGAAATTCTAACTTTCTTTCAAAACACTAAATCATGTATCATTTCGAAGTTATTGGGTAATAAAACGAAGGACCTATAAAGGTTATAAATCAACTGGGGAACATCAGCAAACTACGACAGACTCAACATGTTCGTTTCGTTTTCTGTTCCCCGAAATCCACTCGTACTTTTTCTGATGTCAAAAGGATTAACCGTTCTCACATGAAAAAGTTGCTTGACAGTCGTAGTTCAATCTTATATGCACTTTAAACTGTAATTTGTATTGATTGTTTTTCAGAGTATGCACATAGCTTAATCTTACGCGATTTATTTATTCGTAACAATAAAAGATGGTAATATTATTATTCTATTATAATATTTGTACAAATGTTAATTTTTTAAATAATACTTAGAATATATTTTGTATTATACTTTGAATTTTTCGCGCATTTAAACTCCATTTATAGATACGTTTTGTCAGTTGTTCTAATTTTTTTGCTCCTTCTATTAAAATTTTGATTGTTATATTAATTTACAAGATTTAGAGAGCGGATCATAAAAATTTTCCTTCTTCTCGCACTATTTCTTTCATTATATTACAATAACAAAGTTAAACGCGCATAATTAATATCAGAAATACCGCGTGCAAAATACAGTGTAATTATTTTATTCTAATAATGAATACGCATGATCGTATTTAATTATTTTTCGTAAATATGGTACAAGTGCAATTAAGAAATCAGAAGCGATAAAAGTGATGAAAAAGAAAAGCATTGTCTGGAAAGCATTGAGCAGCAGTGAAGCAATCATAGAATGAGTAAATTACTATTTTTATCTTATCTATTTAAATAATTAATTGTTTATAATTATTGCATATGGGAACAAAATCTCATACAGATTTGTTATCTTGAAATGGATAGGCTAATACAGATTACCATAAATATCTTATTAATAAAGTACACATCAATAATCATATTTATTCTGACAATAAATAAATCAGTTTTATTCTAATGTTTCTCACAACCATCTTAATAGTTTAATGGCGTTAAGTTTTATGAAAACAATCGCCCTATTTATCACAATCAACTGAATACTTCCTCGACTAATTTTCTAATTAAAATGTAATTATTAAACTATTTGTATTTCATGAATATAAAACATTATTCCAATTGTGAGTCCGCTCTCAACTAATACATTTCTGTGACACGAGATTCACGTAACATATCGGATCTTAGTATATCGATCAGCAGATACTCGTTTACAGTCAAAATTAACAGTTTACGACCGATAAATCGTTTCAGTTTGAGGAAAGCTTGCGAGGGAAATGAAGAAAAAGAGAGATACATATACGTAACAGTTGCAAGAGCGGGAGTGAGAGCGGGTCGGGAAAGGGTCATTAACCCCTATTTATCTCGAAGACTCTACTCTCTTTTATCTTTGCCTTTATTATAAACAACTTCGAGTCTGTTGATTTATAGACTACTTCTCGCTCTATTTAGTCTAATAAGTACCAATAACGAGTGGCTGAAATTTATTTGCGAGTTCCCCACATATTGCCACAAAGAAGCTGTTTGGTTTCTTGAAGCAAATCTTTTTAATTCATTTTTATCATACATATATATTTTTTCAGGAAGGATTTGATAGCGCACAGTTTTTTCTAAAAAATATACCTAGATAGCTATCCTGTTTCTTTCAATAAGAAATTAGTTCTTGAATTTAAATGTTTTGTAAAATAATTAACAAATTAATATTCTCACTAATAGTAAGCTTGAAGCAAATATATTTACAGAACAGAAGTAAAGTTTTTGCGTTGCACTGTTCTGTATTTAAAAGATTGCGTACGTAATTGTTACGTAATTTATATAAAAAAATAATGTCTATCTCGACATATCTCAAAATGAGCTTGTTTTGAGCGTTTTAATGTGACATAGATATAGTTTAGAAACATGTACCTGGTTCATGTTTCTAACAGACATGGCCTTAAAGAACTATGTGAGTCCTCTACTCGTGAGTCCTCTTGTATGTACAATCCGGTGCAGGACATTTCGACGAAGGAAGGTAAGTAAATATTGAGAGCGGCGTGCGGAAAAGACGTAGAGCGGTTAAGTTATTAGCGATGTCTTAAAGAAAGAAACAATGTCGACCAGGTGAGAGAGAAGGTGCCATAAATGAAGCCGGAAACGGAGTGTCGACCGAGACGAGCCAGAATATTTACCATTTCCTCATAGGCTGGACATTTTTTACTTAATTGTCCTCGCGCGCCGTCATGCCTACGCTATTTGTTTTCTCTTGGCTTGTGAATGAACATAAAAATTTTATAAAATGAAATCTGTACTGAATCTCAATATTTTTGCTTAATAAAAAAAAAGATATTGGATGTATATAAAAATAAAGTATGACATAAAGTATGTTCAATAAAAAAATATATATCGATATACAGAAACGTTGATTAAAATTAAGCCTCGCATAAGTTGTCTTGAACTTTGACACATTTTTGAGTTTTCAAAAAATTTTTTTCGCAATAATAAAGCCTTTTTTATAATTATAAATTTTTATATCTATAATAGCTCATATTTTATATAAATATAAAAATGCATTTGAATCTTTTATGTGGACACTCATAGCATTTTGGGGATTTGTCGACAGGTTTCTTTCTGTCGTCTTCTCGTGATAAGTTTCAGCCGTCACGAGCCGCGAAACAACGAAACACAGACAGCGTGGCGTAATGCGAGAAGGGCACGATCACGCATAATGGGGCGTTTAAGCATCCATGGCTCCTTTACACCGGCACCTTTTAGCCTCTTTTTTCTCTCTAGGATTGCCGCATACAATTTATGTATTTATATATATATATATATATATATATATATATATATAGGCGCCATTTCGTAAATGATCCTTCGAGAAAAATTATTGACGAACTATTCTCCAGCGTATAAATACGCTTTGCGATGTTCGATGCACATGCATCAAGAAATTTATTGATGTAAATTTCTGAAATTTTTAATACATAAATATTTTATTTAACTTTTACAAAAATTGCTTCTAACGATAACGTGACGCATTTTAATGTTAATTGTTTGCAGCTTATTATCACTAATGGTATCGTCACGTTAAAAATGCCTTTTAATTGTCATACAATCTAAAAATAAACGTCAAAATTGCTATCTAGCAAGGATTTATGTTCTTTAGACTTCTCGATCAAAGTTCCTTCGAAGAACTCATGTAAGTGTTTTTGAATTGATGAATGTGAAAAGAATCTCGAATCTTAAAGTCCTTTAAAATCCTTTCCACAGTATGCAATATTTCCGTAACGCCTGTAAGAATCTGACGCACTTGGAGGTACTCGAGTTTTTGGTCGCTAATGGTTTATCTGCCATGTTCGATGAGGGTGACGAAAACTTAACAGCTTGCTTAGGAGTATAATATTAGATTTCTAATAGCGTATCAACCAATTCCGCGTTATCGCAACTTTTAGAAACACGCGATGAATATCTCGAGTACTTGCCGCTTCTAGATTTTTATAGACTGTGAAACATGTTACATAAACATTTTCATGCTATTCATCATATTTCCGTTTCTCTTTGATCGTATTTATATCTTTTTGCATTTAATATTTTAATAAATTTTATTTAAATGGTATTAAAGAAAAAAAAAACAAAAAATATTAAATTAAAATCAAAGAAAATAGATGTATGCTGTACATACATCGAAGTTAAAGTTATGAAAAAAATCACAACAAATATGTTGTCCCGGAATGTTCATTCCGCTTATTGAAATGATCGAGCTTGATTGTTACACACCTTGAAACACGATACGCCGTGCCGCAATTACTAATTTCTAACTCTCAACAGAGGAGACACGAAAAGTCATTGAATCCGATCTCATGAATTTACTACGAATATAGGAATTATCGAGCATGAGAAAGGTCAATTTATTGATATTTTGTAAATCGTGCGTAACTTCATTTACGAAATGGTTATGTTACATGAGTGAAAGAAGGAACGAAGAACGAGATGGTGATAAAGATGAAAGGATCGGTTTCGGAGTCAAAAGAAAGCAGTAAATCAGTCATGAGAAGGTCGTAGGTCGCGAGTGGTGCCCTACTATATTCATAACCACTGCCTAATGGAGTATTAGATCCGAGGGACTTTCAAAATCCCACAATTCGAAGATCGCAACTGGAAATGGGAAACCCTTATTAGCTCAGTCTGATATTATTTTACGCTACTTTACGATTTCGTGAGATATCTTTGGCTATCAACCATTTGCTAAAGAAATACTTAATGGTTTCTATTATAAAAAATGTATTGTGCTTTAAAGATAATTATATTTATATGCTACGATATTTATACATGAGTATGTTTGTATAAATATAAATACACACACACACACACACACACACACACACACACACACACACACACACATACCACCGCACACACAT
>Ga0157363_1002284_pt1 | contig 16807 bp, 11 predicted proteins | sample AttsexASBM1_FD_111477 | JGI IMG/M metagenome (GOLD analysis project Ga0157363, IMG submission 111477) | Fungus gardens microbial communities from leaf cutter ant in Ribeirão Preto, State of São Paulo, Brazil - Atta sexdens ASBM1 | ecosystem: Host-associated > Fungi > Mycelium > Unclassified ... | reverse complement strand
GACCTCGGTCAGGCGATTGGCGCGAAGCTCGGCGTGAAGGTTAACTGGCAGGAGATCGCCTTTGAGCAGATGGTCAATGCCGTGGTCACGAAACGCGTCGATTTAGTGATGTCCGGCATGACGGACACTAAAGAGCGGCAGAAAGTGGTTAACTTTATCGATTACTTCAAAACCGGCCCGCAGTTCTACACCCTGGCGGCTCGCGGTGACATTAACAGCGCTACCGATCTGTGCGGCAAAAAAGTCGGCACCAGCCGTCGCACCACTTTCCCACAGGAGATTGCTAACTGGTCTAAACAGCACTGCGAAGCGGCAGGCAAACCGGCCATTGTTGTCGTGGGCGCAGAAGGCACCGCCGATGCGCGTACGCAACTGCGTCAGCGCCGTCTGGATGGCGCAGTGCAGGGCAGCGAAACCCTTCCCTACATCATGAACCTGGAGAAAGGGAACTTTAAGCCGCTGGATAAAGCATTCTCGTTCCAGTACACCGGCATGGCGCTGGGTAAAGAGGCGACGGAGCTGACCACGGCGATTCAGGCGGCAATTAACGCCATGATCGCCGACGGCAGTTACCAGAAGATCCTCAGCAAGTGGGGCCTGAGCGATAACGGAATCCCGGAAGCCACGGTCAATCAGGGCTAAGGAGCAGAGCGATGCAACAACCGGGCGCAGTACGCTGGCCGCAGGGCAAGCGTGGCTGTATGGCGCTGGCGTTTGATCTTGATGGTCCGACCGGCGATGCGATGCTGGATGGCAGCCTGTGGTCCACGCCAGAGTATTTCACCTTTGGCGCTTACGGGCCTTACCGTGCGCTCGGGCGTCTGCTCGATCTGCTACGTGCCTATGATATACCGGCCACGTTTTTTGTCCCGGCATGGGTCGTGACGCAGTGGCCGCAGCAGTGCCAGGCGATTATCGAACAGGGCCATGAGGTGGCATATCATGGTTATCGTCATGAATCGTTCTGGGCCATCACCCCGGCTGAACAGCGGGCAGTGATGGCGAAGTCAGCGGCCATTTTTCACCAGCACCTCGGAATTACCGCCTGTGGTTTTCGCACGCCGTCAGGTGACTGGCATGCCGAAACGCCGCAAATCCTGCGTGAAGCCGGGGTTATTTACTCCAGCAGCATGCGCGGTGACGATCGTCCTTACCCGATTGCGGTGGCCGGCCACACGCCGCTGGTCGAAATCCCCGGCAAATGGGAAATGGATGATTACGCTTCGCTGGCTTATACGCGTCAGCCGGATTTTCCCAAGGGCGGCGATCGCATTGCCAGCTATGCCCACACGCGTGATAACTGGCAGCGCGAATTTGACGGTGCAATGGATGAAGGATTGTGCCTGACCACGCTGTTCCACCCCAAAATTTCCGGTCAGCCGGGACGCTTACTGCTGCTGGAGCAGCTCTTTACCCACATGCGGACGCGCGATGATGTGTGGTTTGCGCGCTGCGATGCGGTCGCCCGCTGGTATTTACAGGAGCAGCAGCATGACTGATTGCGCACGCTGGCCGCAGGGGAAACAATCAGCGGCCATTATCACCATCGATTTCAACGACATTCACGGCATTCTTACTCAGGCTCCGGCGGTGGCGGGCCGCGATAAAACCTTGTCGGTGTGGCGCTACGGCACGCTGCGTGGTGTTGAGCGTCTGCTGGCGCTGCTGGCAGAGCAGCAGCTCCGGGCCAGCTGGTGTTTACCGGCGATTGTCGCCGCGGAGCAGCCCGCGCTGCTGCAGCGCATTGTGGCGGGCGGACATGAGATCGCCTGTAGCGGAGAGCGGCACGAGGACTTCTCCATGCTGTCACTGCCACAGCAAATCGCCAGCGTCACGCGCGGCTGTGACCAGCTGGCGCAGCGGATCGGGCACGCCGTGCAGGGTTTCCGCACGCCTGCCGGACAGTGGAAGCCGGGGCTGGCAGCGGCGCTGGCAGAGCAGGGTATCCGCTGGTCCTCAAGCTGGCGCGGTGATGACTTACCCTATTTTCATCCAGGTACGCGGCTGGTGGAGCTGCCCCTGCACTACACGCTGGAAGATGAGCCCTACTTTGCCTTCAACCTCAGCCCGGCCATTCCACCCGGGCAATCCCGCATCGCGCCCTACGCGGAAACGCTGGCGAATCTGACCCAGGATTTTTACGGATTCCACCGCTTCGGCCTCTGCTATCTGCTGCGCCTGCATCCGGAGATTATGGGTACCGCCGGTCGCATTGGGCTGCTGCGTGAACTGCTGGTTACGCTGAAACAGCATCAGGTATGGATCGCCACCGCCGCGCAGGTTGCGGCGCACTGGCAAACTCAGCCGGATAATGATGCATCACATCCGGCTGAGGTGTTTGCACGCGTTAGCGGAGGCCGGTATGACATCCCCGCTTGATCAACTGACACAATTCATTGCCGCTACGCGCTTTGAACAGTTACCGCCCGCGCTGGTGGTGCAGGCCAAAAGGCATCTGCTGGATACGCTCGGGGCCGCGCTGGCCGGCACGGAGAGTGCTCTCTGGCGCGAATGCCTGACGCTGGCGCAGGAAGAGGGCGGCCATGCGCAGGCGCAGCTGTGGGGCAGCCCGTTACGCATCACACCCCGGCAGGCTGCATGGCTGAATGGCGTGGCCGCGCACATGTACGAACTGGACGACACGGGCGGCTGCGATCACTCTGGCGCGGTGGTGCTGCCGGCGCTGCTTGCGGCGCTACCGCTGGCGCCGCAACCGGTAAAGGGCGAAGCGTTACTTTGTGCGCTGGTAATCGGTTACGACGTGGGACGCCGCGTGCTGGAAGCCTGTGGCGGCTATTCGGCACATAACGGTGCAGGCTGGCACTCAACCGCCAGCTGTGGCGTATTTGGCGCCGCAGCGGCCGTGTGTGCGCTGCTGCAACTGAACCCTGCACAGTGCGCCTCGGCGCTGGGAATAGCCGCCAGCTTTAGTAGTGGCCTGTGGGGCTTTATCCATGATGGTTCGCACACCAAAAAATTGCATGCGGCCCGCGCTGCGGAGAGCGGGCTCCAGGCGGCGCTCCTCGCACAACGCGGCATCAGGGGACCGGCGGCAGTATTTGAACCACGCTGGGGCGGCTTCCTGCAGACGCTGGCAGCGGAAACCCAACAGCCTGCCGCGCTGACGGACGGGCTGGGCGTGGTATGGAAACTGGCGCGCTGCTCCATCAAACCTTATGCGGCGTGCCGGGGCACGCACGCGGCGATTGACGCCCTGGGGATTATCCTGCAGCAGCATGCAGTCAGAGTGGAGGAGATCGCCCGCATTGTGGTGGGACTCAATCCGTTCCTGCTGGCGATGTGTGGCACACGCGAGCGACAGAGTCTGGCGGGCGCGCAGATGAGCCTGCCCTACGCACTGACGGCGCGCGCGCTGTACGGCTCGGCGGAGCTGGCAAGTTACGAGGAGGACAAACGGCTTCATCCGCAGGTTGAGGCATTGATGGCGCGTATCGAACTGGTTATCGATGCGCAGCAGGGGCGCGATGATGAGCCCTGGGTGCGGCTGGAGACCGTGCAGGGCGCCCGGTGGCAGCATCACGTGACGGTGCCATCGGGTGCACCGGCGAATCCGCTGAGCGACAGCGCGCTGCGCGCCAAATATCGCAGCCTGGCGACGCGCGTGCTGCCAGCCGATCAGGCGCGGCAGCTGGAGACGATCTGTATGGCGCTGGATGAGGTGGCGGACGTCAGGGACGTCGCCTCGCTGCTGTCGCTGACGGGGGCGGGCTTGCCCGCCCCGAACTAGATGACCTGCTCTGCCAGCGCCGCGACGCGCTGCATCGCGGCCAGCAGGCGCGCCTCGTTCACTGGTGCAGCCATGTTTGCCATATCGGGCGCCTGCACCGACTCGCGCACAATCAGCGCCAGCTCGTCCTCGTCCGGCACCGCAATCTCCGCCAGCGTCAGCGGTACACCGCAAGCGCGTGCCAGGCGCATCTCCTGCAGCAGCTCATCATCACTGCGATCCTCCAGCGCCAGCAGGCACAGGTTACCGTAGCCCACCAGCAAACCGTGGCCAAAGTCGCGGGTTTTATCGCAGAAAGTAAACCCTTCATAGATGGCGTGCGCCGCCGCCGCGTGTGCCCCGTTACTCATTAGCGAAGTGAGTCCGGCCCAGGTAAAAATCGCATCCAGCACCTGATCGAGCGCGTCATTGCCTGCGCCATGCTGCACCGCGGCATAGGCGGACGGGCCGTGCTCCGCTATCACGTCATAACAGATTTGGCTGTGCGCCAGTGATGAGCGGGCGCTGCCTGCACGCGCCGGATGACGCGCGCTGACCGCCCGGAACTCATACCATTTTGCCAGCGTATCGCCCAGTCCGGCAGCCAGCCAGCGCGGCGGCGCGGCAGCCAGCAGGGTACTGTCAATGATTACCGCCGCAGGCGCCTGTGGTAACGGAAAGATATCCAGAAAGTTGCCGTTATCGTCATAACGAATACTGAGTGGCGTCACGGCTGAACAGGTGGCGGCGATGGTCGGAAGGGTGATCACCGGCAACCCAATTTGCGCGCCAACGGCTTTCACCGTATCCAGTGCTTTGCCGCCGCCTGCGCCAATCAGTACATCAGCCTGTAAATCCAGCGCGAGGTCGGCCAGCCGGTTGATCTGACTGATGGCGGTTTCACCGCCAAACCACGTCTGCGCCACCAGCGTGACATTGGCGGCCAGCAGCCGGGCGCGAACCGCGCTCTCCACCGCTGCTAAAGCCTGATGGCCACCAATCAGCAGCGCACGCTGGCCGATGCCGGCGCAAAGGGTGCCCAGTTCACGCAATACGCCGGCACCGCGCAGCACGCGCGCCGGGAAGACCAGATTTTGTAAAGACATAAAACAGACTCACCGAAAAGGATGTGCGGCTATCATCGCCAAATCGCCTTGCGGAAAAAATCCCTGCCAGCGGATAATCACTTCACTCTTTAGTTAACTTAAGTCGTCACTCACTGAAGGAAAACGGGTGCAAACACTTCCCAACCTTAAACTGCTGCAGGTGTTCGCCAGCGTCGTGGAGAACCAGGGGTACTCCCGCGCCCAGCAGGCCTTGAATATGACCACGCCGGCGATCAGCGCCTACATGAGCGAGCTGGAGGCGCAGCTCGGGTTTATTTTGTGTCAGCGCGGGCGGGGTGGCTTCTCCCTGACCAGCAAAGGGGAGCAGTTTTATCGCTACAGTCAGGAGATGCTGGCGACGCTTGCCGGGTGGCAAACGCAGGTCGAGACGCTGAAAAGTGCCCAGGGCGGCACCTTTGCGCTGGGCGTGGTTGACGCCACCGTCACCGACAGTCAGCTCAATCTGCCGGCGGCCATCGCCCACTTTAACCAGCGCTTTCCGGCGGTGTTTTTTACGCTAAGCGTGCGCGATCCCAGCGAGCTTCAGCAGCAGGTGCTGGAGGATCGGCTCGATTTAGCCATCGGACACTTTCCGCTGCGCGCCAGTAATCTGGTGACGGTACCGCTGTATGACGAACAGCACTGGCTCTATTGCAGCCCGCAGCACCCGCTGGCGCAGGGGGAAGTGGATGTCCGCCGCGTGCAGCAAACCGGCATGGTCACGCGGCGTTACTGGAATCAGCTGGAGCTCAATAAGCGCGGCTTCCGACAGAGCACGGCCTCCGTGGAGAGCATTGAGGCCCAGCTCACGCTGATCCTGTCCGGGCGTTATATCGGATATCTGCCAGAGCACTATGCGCGCGGCTGGGAGCAGCAGGGCGCGCTGCATCGCCTGCTGCCGCACCATTTCCACTTCCGTGCGCCGTTCTCATTCGCTTTTCGCCGCGGACGCTCGCGTGAGACGCTGATCCGCGTGATGCGTGAAATTCTGAATCCAGCGCGAAAAAATGGTCACGAAAGCTGACGCTGCGTGAATACTGTGTAAAAATACAGGCCAGTTCAGCAAACAGTAACGAATATGGCCCTGACAGCAGCGATAAAAAGCCAGATTGCGCAGTGGTATAAGGCGCTGCAGCAGCAGGTTCCTGACTTTATACCGCGTGCACCCCAGCGCCAGATGATCGCCGAAGTGGCGAAAAGCCTTGCCGGTGACGAAGGGCGCCATCTGGCGATTGAAGCGCCGACCGGCGTCGGCAAAACCTTGTCCTACCTGATTCCCGGCATTGCGGTGAGCCGCGCCGAAGAGAAACGCCTGGTGATCAGCACCGCCAACGTGGCGCTACAGGACCAAATCTTCAGCAAAGACCTGCCGCTACTCAAAAAGATCATTCCCGACCTTACCTTTACCGCCGCTTTTGGGCGCGGGCGCTATGTCTGTCCGCGCAACCTTGCCGCGCTGGCCGCCACCGAGGATCAGCAGGGCGATCTGCTGCTCTATCTGGATGAGGAGGCGGTCACCGGCTCGAAAGAGGAGCAAAAGTTTTGCGCCCGGCTGGAGAAAGATCTCAGCGGCTATAAATGGGATGGCCTGCGCGACCACACGGATGTATCGATCGACGATAGCCTGTGGCAGCGTCTCTCCACCGATAAAGCCAACTGCCTGGCGCATCACTGCCGCTGGTATCGCGAATGCCCCTTCTTTGTGGCGCGGCGCGAAATCGAACAGGCCGATGTTGTGGTGGCGAATCACGCGCTGGTGATGGCGGCCATGGAGAACGAATCGGTGTTGCCGCCTGCCAAACACCTGATGCTGGTGCTGGATGAGGGCCACCATCTGCCGGAAGTGGCACGCGACGCGCTGGAGATGAGCGCGGAGATTACGCCAGGCTGGAGCAGCCTGCAGCTCGATCTGTTCGTGCGGCTGGTGGAGACCATCATGGCGCAGTTCCGGCCAAAATCCCCGCCGCCGCTGACCAATCCTGAGCGGCTAAAAGGGCACTGCGATGAGATGCGAGAGCTATTGCAAACGCTGTGCAACGCGCTCAATCCGTTACTGCCGCGTGATAACCAGCCGGGGGAGTTTCGCTTTGTGCTGGGCGAGCTGCCCGAAGAGCTGCTGACGCAGTGTGCGCGGCTGTTTAAGCTGAGCGATGCGCTACGCGGCATGAGCGAAGGGCTGCTCAACGAGCTGGGCGAACAGACTGGCAAAGCGGACATCATGCGGCTGCATAAAGCGATTCTGCAGCTCAATCGCCACTTCGGCTGGTTTGAGTCGATCAGCAAACTGTGGCGGCTGGCGGCGATGGAGAGAGCCTCGAATGCACCAGTGTCAAAGTGGGTGACGCGCGAGATCCGCGAAGGCCAGGCCCATCTGCTGTTTCACTGCGCTGGTATTCGCGTTAGCGATCAGCTCGAAAAGCTGCTGTGGCGGAAAATTCCGCACGTCATCGTGACCTCGGCCACGCTGCGCTCACTGAACAGCTTTAACCGGCTGCAGGAGATGTCCGGCCTGAGCGAGAAGGCGGGCGATCGCTTTGTCGCGCTTGACTCCCCGTTTAACCACGTTGATCAGGGCAAGCTGGTGATCCCGCAGATGCACTATGAACCGCTGATGGCCAATGAAGCGGAGCATATTGCTGAGATGGCACGCTTTTTCCGCCAGCAGATGGCAGAGGAGAAGCACAAAGGGGTGCTGGTGCTGTTTGCCAGCGGGCGCGCGATGCAGCAGTTTGTCACTCTGCTACCGGAGATGCGGCTGACGATGCTGGTGCAGGGCGATCAGCCGCGCTCACGCCTGGTGGCGCTGCATCGCAAGCGGGTAGAGGCGGGCAGCACCAGTATTCTGGTCGGGCTGCAATCCTTCGCGGAAGGGCTGGATTTGAAAGGCGATCTGCTGTCGCAGGTGCATATTCATAAAATTGCTTTTCCCCCGGTGGACAGTCCGGTAATTTTGACCGAAGGGGAGTGGCTGAAGAGCCTGCGGCGCTACCCGTTTGAAGTGCAGAGTTTACCCAGCGCGTCGTTTACGCTGATTCAGCAGGTCGGACGGCTGATTCGCAGCCACAGCTGCTTTGGTGAAATCGTGATTTACGATCGCCGTCTGATCAACAAATCGTATGGCAGCCGCCTGCTGGCTGCGTTACCGGTGTTTCCGATTGAACAACCGCCGGTACCGGAAGCGAGCAAGCCGGCAAAACGCCGAAAAAAATCCTGAGCAGGCGGCAGTGGCCGCAATACCTCATCTGGCCGCCGGAAACGGTGCGCCCTGGAAGCGGGAGTGCCCTGATGGAACTGAACAAAATTATTAAAGAGATCGGGCGCGGCAAGAACCATGCGCGCGACATCGATTTTGATACTGCCGTCGCGCTGTACAGCGCGATACTGGATGGCAACGTCCCGGATCTGGAGCTGGGCGGCATACTGATTGCGCTGCGCATTAAAGGGGAAGGCGAGCAGGAGATGCTGGGCTTTTACCACGCCATGCAGCAGCGCATGATGTCGCTGCAGCCGCCGGTCGACCGCCCGATGCCCATTGTGATCCCCAGCTATAACGGTGCGCGCCGGCAGGGTAACCTGACGCCTCTGCTGGCGCTGCTGCTGGTGAAGCTGGGCTTTCCGGTGCTGCTGCATGGCGTCAGCGATGATCCCACGCGCATCACCAGCGAAGCGGTGCTGGCGGCGCTGGGCATTACGCCCGTTACCCGTGCAGAGCAGGCACAAGCTGCCCTGAATAACGGTGAGCTGGCATTTATTACCATCGATCACCTGTGCGCGCCGGTGGCGCAGCAGCTGTCGCTGCGCTGGCGCATGGGCGTACGTAACAGTGCGCACACGCTGGCGAAGCTGGCGACGCCGTTTGCTGAGCGCGCCGCGCTGCGGCTGGCAAGTGTTTCACACCCGGAGTATGTGCCGCGCGTCGGGAAGTTTTTCCAGGATATTGATGCGCCGGCGATTTTACTGAACGGCACTGAAGGCGAGGTGTACGCCAATCCGCAGCGCTGCCCGGCCATTAACTACATTCAGGGTGCCGGAGCGGCAGCGGAAGTGTGGGTTGAGCGGCAGCCGGAAACAGCACTGGCATTACCGGAAAGCAAAAGCGCGCAGGATACCGCCGACTGGATCAGGCAGGTGCTGGATGGCGCGCGGGCGGTGCCCCAGGCGCTGCGTCTGCAGCTGGCGTGCTGTCTGGTCGCCACGGGTGAATCAGCCAGCATGGCCGAGGCCGAAACACGGCTGCAGCAGGCGGGGATGTAGATCTTCAGCCCTTTGCGCTATAACCGGAGAGGTGTAGTAGCTTGCGCAACGGCGCGATGAATCGCGCTGTTGTGGAGTGTGCGTAGATCCCGGGATGGTTTAAGCAACACGGCTATGCGCTGAATCCCCTCGCGACACCTTTTGCCTCATCGTCGGCGCATCTTTCCGCAGCAACGCTTAACCTTTCGGCAGTACGTGCTCGACCAGCTGCTGCCAGAACGTAATGCCGATCGGCAGCAGCGCATCGTTAAAATCATAGCGGGCGTTATGCAGCGGGGCAGAGGGCGTTGCGCCATCGGCACCAAGCCAGAAATAGGCGCCGGGGCAGGCTTCCAGCATGCAGGCAAAATCTTCAGAAGCCATCGATGGATTCACCTGCCACTCAACCTGCGACTCACCCAGCAGCTGGCAGGCGACGGCGCGCACCTGTTCAGCCGGTGCTGCATGGTTGGCGGTGACCGGATAGCCGGGATACCAGTGAATGTTGCCGCTGACGCCAAACGGACGCGGCAGGGTAGTGACAAAATCCTCAATCAGCGCACGCACGCGATCGCGCACGTCGCTCTGCAAACATCGTACCGTACCGCGCAGCACTATCTGTTCCGGGATCACATTGATCGCTTCGCCGCCGCTAATTTGCGTCACGCTCACCACCGCCGAAGCCAGCGGTGACAGACGCCGCGACGGAATTGTCTGCAGCGCCAGGATCAGTTCGGCGGCCACAACCATTGGGTCAGCGCCGCTCTCCGGCATCGCCGCATGGCAGCTCTTGCCGTGCAGCGTGATCTCAAACGAATCGAGAGAGGCCATCATCGCGCCGGGGTTGACCGCCAGCGATCCTACCGGCATCCCCGGCCAGTTATGCATCGCGTAGATGGCATCCATCGGGAAGCGCGTAAACAGTCCCTCTTCAACCATTTTTCGTGCGCCACCCAGATTCTCTTCGGCAGGCTGAAACAGGAAGTGCACCGTACCCCTGAAGTTACGCGTTTCCGCGAGCTGGCAGGCGGCGGCAAGCAGTATCGCGGTGTGTCCATCGTGGCCGCAGGCATGCATCACGCCCGGGCGCGTTGATTTCCACTGCGCATCGCCTTTTTCCGTTATTGGCAGCGCGTCCATATCGGCCCGCAGGCCAATCACCGGCCCCGGACCGTTTTCCAGCGTCCCGATGACACCGGTGCCCGCCAGACCGCGAAAAACCTGGAGCCCGGCTTGCGTCAGTACATCAGCCACCTGCTCGCTGGTCTGCAGCTCCTGATAACCCAGCTCAGGATGTTGATGAAACTGACGACGCCAGGTAAGGGCGTTTTCCAGCAGGACAGCAGGCAGGCTCATAAAGTAAGGCTCCATCAGCAGCGTCAGCGGCACAGGCGCTGACGCGGGAAGTTAAGTCTCCACTGTAGAGGTAAGCACCTGGGGCGTCTATCGCCGAAAGGAATAATTTGGCTATAGGTCAGAAGTAAATGGAATATAACAGGGCCAGCCAGCAGGCTGGCCCTGAAGAGAGGCGAGGGCGCGCCACGGTGCGCAACGGGAGAACTAACGCTGCATCGGCAGGTTCAGATCATACTTTTTCGCACACGCCTGTGCCTGCTCATAACCGGCATCGGCGTGGCGCATGACGCCTGTTGCCGGATCGTTCCACAGCACGCGGCCAAGGCGCGCATCGGCTTCTGTCGTTCCGTCACACACGATAACCACGCCCGAGTGCTGCGAAAAGCCCATGCCTACGCCGCCGCCGTGGTGCAGGCTGACCCAGGTGGCGCCGCCGGCGGTATTGAGCAGCGCATTGAGCAGCGGCCAGTCAGAGACCGCATCCGAACCGTCTTTCATCGCCTCGGTTTCACGGTTAGGTGACGCCACCGAACCGCAGTCGAGGTGATCGCGGCCAATCACGATCGGCGCTTTCAGCTCGCCGTTGCGTACCATCTCATTGAACGCCAGCGCGGCTTTGTGGCGCTCGCCCAGCCCCAGCCAGCAGATCCGCGCCGGTAAGCCCTGGAAAGCGATGCGCTCCTGCGCCATGTCCAGCCAGCGATGCAGGTTTTTATGCGCCGGGAACAGCTCCTTGAGCTTCGCATCGGTTTTGCGGATATCCTCGGCATCGCCAGAGAGCGCCACCCAGCGGAACGGCCCTTTACCCTCACAAAACAGCGGACGGATATAGGCCGGCACGAAGCCCGGGAAGTCGAAGGCGTTTTTCACTCCCTCATCCAGCGCCACCTGACGAATATTGTTGCCGTAATCGACGGTCGGCACGCCCATGTGGTGGAAATCGAGCATCGCCTGCACGTGTACGGCCATTGAGGCGCGCGCCGCTTTTTCCACTGCCTTAGGGTTGCTGACGCGTTCCGCCTCCCAGCGCGCCACATCCCAGCCTACCGGCAGATAGCCGTTGATCGGGTCGTGCGCGGAGGTCTGGTCGGTCACGATATCCGGCTTCATGCCACCGGCCTGAGCGCGTTTTACCAGCTCCGGCACGATCTCAGCCGCATTACCCAACAGGCCGACGGAGATCGCCTGGCGTGCCCGGGTCGCTTTCTCAATCAGCGCCAGCGCTTCGTCAAGGGTATAGGCTTTGTGGTCGAGATAACGGGTGCGCAGACGGAAATCGATACGTGACTCCTGGCACTCAATCGCCAGAACACAGGCACCCGCCAGCACGCCCGCCAGCGGCTGTGCACCGCCCATGCCGCCTAATCCGGCGGTCAGAATCCAGCGCCCGGCGAGGTCGCTGTTGTAGTGCTGACGCCCGGCTTCGGCAAAGGTCTCAAAGGTGCCCTGCACGATGCCCTGCGCGCCAATATAGATCCAGGAGCCTGCTGTCATCTGGCCGTACATCATCAGGCCGGCTTTATCCAGCTCGTGGAAATGATCCCAGGTGGCCCAGTGCGGCACCAGGTTGGAGTTCGCCAGCAGCACGCGCGGGGCATCGGCGTGGGTACGGAAAATGCCGACCGGCTTACCGGACTGGATCAGCAGCGTCTCTTCCGGCTGCAGCGCGCGCAGCGAACGCAGAATCTGCTCGAAGCACTCATGGTTGCGTGCCGCCTTACCGATGCCGCCGTACACCACCAGATCCTCCGGGCGTTCGGCCACGTCCGGATCAAGGTTGTTCTGAATCATGCGGTAAGCCGCTTCAATCAGCCAGTTGGCGCAGTGCAGTTCATTACCGCGCGGCGCACGGATTTCACGGGCGACAGCCTGAGTCAAAGTTTCGCTCATCATCGGTTCCTTAATTAACAGTAGAACGCTGGCTTGGCAGCAGCGCGGTAAGGGATTCTGGCCAGGCATGGCTGCTGGCCCACAGGCGCATGGACTCGATATCCGGCGCTAACAGACGGTCCTGATCGAGGAAGGCCACCCGTTCACGGATGCGCTGCATCTCCTGCTCAAGGGTGCCGGAACTCTGCAGCGGCCGGTGGAAATCGATGCCCTGAGCGGCCGCCATTGCCTCAATGCCCACCACAGCCGCGGTGTTGAAGCACATCTCTCCCAGACGGCGCGCGGCATAGGTGGCCATGGAGACGTGATCTTCCTGATTGGCGGAGGTCGGCAGGCTATCGACGCTGCCCGGATGGGCAAGGGATTTGTTCTCTGAAGCCAGTGCTGCCGCCGTCACCTGGGCGATCATAAAGCCGGAGTTGACGCCGCCATCGCGGACCAGGAACGGCGGCAGGCCAGAGAGGCCGGTATCCAGCAGCAGCGCCAGCCGGCGCTCCGAGATAGCGCCCACTTCGGCAATCGCCAGTGCAATGATGTCGGCCGCGAAGGCCACCGGTTCGGCGTGGAAGTTGCCCCCGGAGATCACATCACCGCTGTCGCTAAACACCAGCGGGTTATCTGAGGCGGCGTTGGCTTCAATCTGCAGGACGCGCGCGGCATGGCTGAGGTTATCCAGGCAGGCGCCCATCACCTGCGGGACACAGCGAATTGAGTAGGGATCCTGCACGCGCCCGCAGTGGGTGTGCGAACTCAGGATTTCGCTGCCCGTTAACAGATCGGAGACGGCGGCGGCAACGGCAATTTGCCCGTGCTGGCCGCGCGCCTGGTGAATACGTGCATCGAAGGGTTTTACCGAACCTTTAATTGCTTCGAGCGACAGCGCACCGGCCATCAAACCCGCAGCAAACAGGTTTTCTGCTTCAAACAGGCCGCGCAGCGCCAGCGCCGTAGAGACCTGCGTGCCGTTAAGCAGCGCCAGACCCTCTTTTGGCCCCAGCACAATCGGCTGCAGGCCGACACGCGCTAACCCTTCAGTTGCCGGTATCAGCTCACCGGCGACGCGCACCTGGCCTTCGCCCAGCAGCATCAGCGAGAGGTGCGCCAGCGGAGCCAGATCGCCAGAGGCACCGACCGATCCCTTGGCCGGAATGCACGGCATGATACCGGCGTTGAACAGCGCCAGCAGCGCCTCAATCAGCGCAATCCGCACGCCGGAGTGGCCGCGCGCCAGGCTGATAATTTTGGTCGCCATCACCAGACGCGTGACGTTATCCGGCAGCAGATCGCCAAGCCCTACGCTGTGCGACAGCACCAGATTACGTTGCAGTTCGGCCAGGCGCTCCGCGGGAATCTGCGTCTGCGCCAGTTTGCCGAAGCCGGTATTAATGCCGTACACCACGTTGCCCGAGGCGACGATGGCATCCACAGTTTCACGGGCGCGCTCAATGGCCGCGCGCGCCTCCTCCGCCAGCTGCAGTGTCACCTTCTCCTGATAAATAAGGCGTAAGGTGGCGAGGTCCACTTCACCGGGAACGAGGCGAATTTCCTGAACCGAACCTGACATAATCTACTCCTGTCTATACAAGTGATCTGGCGTTATCCGGCGGTCAGTAACAGGCGATGTAACCAGCCGGACGCCATGGAATGTTGTGAGTGAAGCATAAGTGTCTAATCTTGTCTATACAAGTAGCAAGCGCTGTGCCAGATTCGTTTTATTCTGTGAAATGCGCCGCACTGCACACTCGACGGAGGCTGCGCGCGGCGGCTGCACTATTACGACGCATCGCCTGCACCATACCAGGCCCGGCTGCACCTCTGGATGTATATACATTTACGCCCTGAGACAGTAAACTTCAGGCATCATTGAGAAAAGGAACAGCACATGGCGGAGCAAACGGCAATTGCACAGTTAGCCGCAGCGATGGGTGATGAGCCCGCCCCGATTTATCAGCGCGTGAAACAGGCTATCGTCAGCCAAATCCGTGAAGGTCACTGGAAAGCCAATCAGCGCGTGCCGTCTGAGAGTGAGCTGGTAAACGAGTTGGGCGTCAGCCGGATGACCATCAACCGCGCGCTGCGTGAGCTGACCAGCGAAGGGTTTCTGGTGCGCATGCAGGGCGTCGGAACGTTTGTCGCGGAGATGAAGGGCTACACCGCGATGCTGGAAGTGCACAACATCGCTGATGAAATTGCCCAGCGCGGCCACAGTCACAGCTGCAAAATTTTGTCGATTGGGCAGATGAAAGCCGATCCTGAACAGGCCGCCGTACTGGGGCTGACCACCGGCCAGACGCTCTACCATTCGCTGATTGTCCATTATGAAAACGATCTGCCGGTGCAGCTGGAAGATCGTCTGGTGAATCCGCTGGTGGCGCCGGATTACCTCAGCCAGGACTACCACAGCATGACGCCGTACACCTACCTGATGCGCGTGGCGCCGTTAACCGCAGGCGAACACATTGTGGAAGCGGTGCTGCCGGATCTGCGCCAGCGTAAACATCTGGCGCTGGATGAGCACGAGCCGTGCCTGCTTATTCGTCGCCAGACCTGGAGCGATAACAAGATTGTGACCTACGCGCGGCTGCTCTACCCTGGCTCGCGGTATAAGCTGCTGGGCCGCTTCAGGGGACACGGCTAAGCGCGACAAACAGCAGGCTGGCCTCCGCCGAGCGCGGAGCCAGCTGCAGCGGCTCATCCAGCCACCAGACGCCTTGCTGCGGCTGCCATCGCTCGCCGTTTTCCGCCTCCCACTCGCCCGCCAGCACATAGGCGACGCCGTGTTCGCTGCTGACAGCGTGCACGACGACGTCCACCTGCGCGCGCCAGCTGTCGCGCCGCGTCATGATATTGAAATCCTCACAGCGTCCGTTGATCCGGGCGTCGATCGCCCACTCTCCGGGGAACGCCCACGGCTGATGTGGCAGCAGGCGCTGCGTCGTATGCTCACTGCGCAGCAGCACGCTGTCGCCGTGCAGCAGGGTAATGACGCGGTCGATGCCGGGGAAAGAGGAGAAGGGGCCGTCGGCATCAATGGTAGCGATGCTGGCGCGCCAGGCGAACGGCGCGTCCCCCGGCGGGTAGCTGATGATTTCGCGGGTTGCGCCGCCCCCGTTGCGCCAGCGGCTGACCGGCAGCCAGGCGTAGTCGAAGCGCGTTCTCACTGCAGGGCGCTCATGGCGCTGGCGAAGCGGGCGGCGGCGGCCTGCTCTGCCGGATGATGACCCTCGCTAATCACCTGGCGTCCGGCGACAAACACATCCCGAATCTGCGCGCGCTGGCCGGCAAACAGCCAGCGATTAAGCAGTGAGGCAGTATTGACGCTGCCAAGAAACGCATCCTGCTCCAGTACCAGCCAGTCGGCACGCTTGCCCACCGCCAGTTCACCACCGGCAATGCCGCAGGCTTGCGCGCCGCCTTGTGCCGCCTGCTGCCAGAGCAGATCGCCCACCGAAGGCTGCTGCGGTATGGTGATGCGATTACGGCGGCGGTCGCGCAGCCGCTGTGCATACTCCAGCCAGCGCAGCTCCTCCAGCGCGCTGAGCGATACGTGGCTGTCAGAACCGATGCCCCAGCGTCCGCCGCGCGCAATGTAATCCACCGCCGGGAAGATGCCGTCACCGAGATTGGCTTCGGTAGTCGGACACAGGCCAGCCACGGCACCGCTTGCTGCCAGGCGCTGAATTTCATCATCATCAAGGTGCGTGGCGTGAATCAGACACCAGCGTTGATCGACGTTAAAGCGATTGAGCAGCCAGGCAACCGGGCGTTCACCGCTCCACGCCAGGCTATCGTTGACCTCTTTCTCCTGCTCGGCCACGTGAATGTGCACCGGCACATCCTGTGGACAGGCGGCCAGCACCGCCTGCATCTGCGCTTCACTGACCGCACGCAGCGAGTGGAAACAGATGCCATGATTAAACAGCGGTTTTTCGTGGCACCAGCCCGCCACCCGCTGCTGCTGCTGCTGCCAGGCGTCGGTTTGCTGGATGAAGCGGCGCTGGCCTTCGCTGGCGGGCTGCGACCCAAAACCGCTGTAGCTGTAGAGCACCGGCAGTAAAGTCTGGCCGATTCCGGCGGTATCCGCGGCCGCCATCAGCTGCTGCAGCATCGCATCATCCGCATAGGGTTTTCCTTGCGGATCGTGATGCAGATAGTGAAACTCCGCGACCTGGCAGTAGCCGCCTTTTAGCATGTCGATATAGAGGTGCGTGGCGATATCGCCTACCTGTTCAGGCGACAGCCGCTGCACCATGCGGTACATCAGATCGCGCCAGGTCCAGAAGCTGTCCTGCGGGTCGCCAGCCACTTCCGCCAGGCCGGCCATGGCGCGCTGAAAGGCGTGCGAGTGCAGGTTGGCAATGGCCGGGATCACCGCGCCGTGCAGCAGCGTGGCATCACCGGGCGCGCTGTCAGGCACGATGGCGCTAATCTGGCCGGTAGCGTCCGTAGAGAGGGTGACATTATTGCGCCAGCCATCGGCCAGCAGTGCGCGGGT